>Ga0247713_1000400_pt1 | contig 27761 bp, 27 predicted proteins | sample 21E_NmetaG_FD_189936 | JGI IMG/M metagenome (GOLD analysis project Ga0247713, IMG submission 189936) | Soil microbial communities from hillslope of Landscape Evolution Observatory, University of Arizona, Oracle, AZ, United States - 2-1-E_N | ecosystem: Engineered > Artificial ecosystem >... | reverse complement strand
CGGGTCGGGTGGGTACCCTCGGACGCCATGCCCGAGCTCGCCGTCCTCGACCACGACGCGGTGCTCGCCGCGGTCTCGGCGACGGCGGCGATCGACGCCACGCGCGAGGCGTTCCTGCGCCATCACAGCGGCGACTGGATCATGCCGCCGAAGGTCTACCTCGACAGCGCCCCGTACGGCGACTTCCGCGCGATGCCCGCGCGCGGCGACGACCTCGCGCTGCTGAAGTGGGTGACGTCGTTCCCGCGCAACCCCGAGCACGGCCTGCCGACCGTCAGCGGGATCGTCTGCCTCTCCGACCGGCGCACCGGCATTCCGCTGGCGCTGCTCGACGGGAGCGCGGTGACGGCGCTGCGCACCGGCGCGGTGGCCGCCGTCGCCGCGGTGGCGCTCGCGCCGCCGCAGGCGCGCACGGTCGGCGTCGTCGGCTGCGGGCTGAACGGCTCGTGGGCGGCGCGCTGCATGGCCGCCGCGGGCTACGGGCCCGGCATCTGCTACGACCCCCGCGCGCAGGCGGCGCAGCGGCTCGCCGACGAGCTCGGCTGGGTCGTCGGCCCGCTCGAGCAGGCGCTGGACTGCGACGTCGTGTGCACGATCACCCCCGGCGCGCAGGTCGTCGTCGAGGAGCGCGACCTGCGGCCCGGCCGGCACCTGAACATGCTCGGAGCCGACGGCTCGGGCAAGGCGGAGGCCAGCATCGCTGCGGTCCTGCGCTGCGAGCTGTTCTGCGACGAGTGGGAGCAGGCGTCGCACGGCGGCGAGCTCGCCGCCGCGGTGGCTGCCGGCGCGGTGACCCGCGAGCACGTCACGCCGCTCGGAGCGGTGCTCGCCGGCGACGCCCCCGGGCGCGGCAGCGCGGAGGCGATCACGCTCTTCGACTCGACGGGCCTGGCGATCCAGGACCTCGCCGTCGCGGCCGCCGCGCTGCGCGCGGCCCAGGCCGGGCGCGTGCAGGCCGGCAGCGTCGTGCTGTAGGGCTGCGGCCGGCCGTCAGACCGGCAGCACCGGGATGTCGCCGAGGATCGCCCAGGCGACGAGCGCGGCGGCGCCGAGCACGAACGCGATCGCGCTGAGGACTCGCTGGGTCCTCGACGTCTCGGCCGCCCGGCGTCGGGCCTGCTCGCCCTTCTGCAGGGCGGTGTCGAGCAGCCGCTCGGCCCACATGAACTCCAGCGACAGCAGCGCCAGCCCGATCGGGATGACGACGAAGGCCGGGCCGGGCAGCACGAGCATCGCCGCGCCGGCGGCCACGAGCGTGAAGCCGACGACGATGTACAGAGCGCGCACGGCCACCGGCCGCTGGCGGTGGCGCGCGCGCTGGCGCTCCAGGCGCCGGACGAGCGTGGGCTTGTGCGGTTCGTCGACGGCCACGGACGCAGGGTAGCCGCGGCGCGCGGCCGTCAAGCCGCCAGCACCGATTCCGGCGCGCCGGCGTCCGCGTCGCCCCGGCCGGCCGCCGGCGGGACGAGGCTCATCGCCCGCTCGGCGAGGGCGGTGATCGTCAGGCTCGGGTTGACGCCGACGTTCGCCGGCACGACCGACCCGTCGCAGACGAGCAGGTTCTCGTAGCCGAAGACGCGGTGGCGTGCGTCGACGACGCCCTCCTGCGGCGAGCGGCCGATGACCGCGCCGCCGAGGATGTGCGCGGTCGTCGGGATGTTCGCGAGCGCCTCGGTGATCGAGCTCTGCGGGATGCCGCCGATCCGCTTGGCCATCCACTCGGCCGCCTCGTTGGCGACCGGGATGAACGTCGGGATCGGCTTGGACGGGTCCTGCTCGGTCTGCAGGCGCATCGTGCCGCGGGGCCCGGGCCGCGGGCGCAGCGCGATCGCGTTGTCGAGCGTCTGCATGACGAGCAGGATGATCGTGCGCCGCGACCAGCCGCGCGGGTCCAGCAGGCGGGCGAACGTCAGCGGGTGGCGGATCGCGGCGAGCGCCAGCTTCAGCGGACGCGTCACCCGCGTCCCGTCGCCGACGAGCAGCGTGTGCAGCAAGCTCATCGAGTCGCCGGCGTGGCCGTAGCTGACCGTCTCGATGTGGGTGTCGTCGTCGGGATAGATCGAGCCGCTGATGGCCACGCGCTTCGTGTAGTCGACGCCGTCGTCCGGTGCCGTGACGGCGAGGATCGCCTCGCTGTTGGTCCGCACGACCTCGCCGAGCCGTGGCGAGAGGTCCGGCAGCGAGCCGAGGTGCCGGCAGCGCTGCAGCAGCCGGTTCGTCCCGAGCGGGCCGCCGGCCAGCACGACACCGGCGGCCGTGTACGTGCGCCGCCGCTTGCGCAGCCAGGCGCCGGTGCGCTCGGTGACGACCGCGTAGCCGTCCGAGCCGTCGCCGCGGCCGAGCGGGCGCACGTCGATCACCGTGCGCTCCGGGACGATCTGCGCGCCGGCGCGCTCGGCGAACCACAGGTAGTTCTTGGGCAGCGTGTTCTTCGCGCCGACCGGGCAGCCGACCATGCACCGCCCGCAGGCGACGCAGCCGGTGCGCTCGGGCCCGGCGCCGCCGAAGTAGGGGTCGGGGACGGTCTCGCCGGGCCTGCCGAAGAAGACGCCCACGCGCGTCTTGGCGTACGTCCTGGTCGCGCCGATGTGCTCGCCGAACTCGCGCAGGAGCTCGTCGGCGGGGTCGTCGGTGGCGACGGTCGTGACGCCGAGCATCCGCTCGGCCTCGTCGAAGTGCGGCGCGAGCGCCCGCTTCCAGTCCTCGAGGCCGGCCCACTGCGGGTCCTCGTAGAAGCGCGGCCGCGGGCGGTACAGCGTGTTGGCGTAGCCGAGGCTGCCGCCGCCGACGCCGGCGCCGCTGATGATCGTCACGTCCTTGAAGATCGACAGCCGGAAGATCCCGCGCAGCCCCAGGCGGGGGGCGAAGAAATAGCGGCGGATGTCCCACGTCGAGCGCGGGAACTCGTGGTCGGCGAAGCGCTTGCCGGCCTCGATGACGCCGACGCTGTAGCCCTTCTCGGTCAGGCGGTGCGCGGCGACGCTGCCGCCGAACCCCGATCCCACGACGAGCCAGTCGAAGTCGTGGTCACCGCGCGCGCGCGCCATGCGGCGAGCATACCGGAGAACATGACGCACCCGTCATGTTTGTTCGGGCAGCTCGCGGAGGACCTCCGAGGGCCGGCCGTCGAGGCCCGCCGCCATCGCGCCGGCGAGCAGCGGCCGAGCCGATGCGGCGCGGGTGCGCAGCACCGTGAACGTCTCGGTCTGCACCCGCTGAGCGACGGCGAACCCGGGCAGCGCCAGCGGCGGGCGCGCGGGGCGCGGCGGCGTGCCGCGGGCGCCGCCGCGGCGCGGCGCGAGCGCGAGGTAGTCGACCTCCGCCGCCGTCACCGGCCCCGGGCCGAACGGCCGCAGCCGCGGCAGGTAGTAGCGCAGCGGCACGAACCCGCCCGGCGACGTGACGATCACCCTGGCGCCCGCCGGCGCTCCCAGCGCGCGCGCCGCGCCGCGCCAGTCGTCGCGCTGGAGCGCCGGATCGGCAGCCACCCCGACGACGGCGACGAGCGCCAGCGCGCAGGCCGCGACCGCCGCGGCGACGGCCGGCGCGCGCGTGACCGTCGCGGCGGCGGCGAGCCCGGCGCCCGCGAGCGCCAGCAGCAGCGGCAGCGCGGCGAGCAGGTTGCGCGTGACGACGTGGTCCTCGCCGGCGAGCGCCAGCGCCACGGGCACGAGGAGCGCGGCGGCGGCGACGGCGGTCAGCCGCCGCGCGTCGGCGCGCCCGCGCGCCGGCACCCCGGCGCGGCCGGCGAGCAGCAGCGCGAGGCCGGCGACGGCGGCCGCGAGCGCGAGCGCCGACGCGACTGCGAGCGCGTTCTCCAGCGGAGCGTCGTAGCCGACGAGGAACTGCTTCGGGACCTGCGCCAGGCGGCGCGCCAGCGCGATGTCGCCGATGAACGCGGCTCCGGCGTTCGAGCGCTGCGCGAGCGCGAGCGGCGCGAGCGCCGCGGCGGTCGCCACCGGCAGCGCGAGCGCCGTGACGCGCGCCCGCATCCCCGGCGCCCGCAGCGCGAGCCACAGCGCCTGCGGCGCGACGAGGAACAGCGCGTAGTAGTGCGTCGCGAGCGCGAGCGCGGCCACGAACCCCCAGGCGGCGAGCCGGCCGCCGCGCGGGGCCTCGAGCGCGCGCAGCCACAGCAGCGCGGACAGCGCGCCGAGCAGTGCCAGCAGCGCGTAGGCGCGCGCCTCCTGGCTGAACCAGAGGAGCATCGGGTTGACCGCGACGAGCGCCGCCGCGGCGAGCCCCGCTCGCGCTCCCGCCATCCGGCCGGCGAGCGCCCAGACGATCGGGATCGTCGCCGTCCCGAGCACGGCCGGCAGCGCCCGCAGGGCGATCTCGCCGGTACCCAGCAGCTGCGCCGACGCCCACTCGAGGACGTAGAAGAGCGGCGGCGTCGACTCGCTGTCGGGGATCGCCGAGAGCATCCCGGCGAGGTCCATGCGGACGAGCTGCGCGGTCACCGCCTCGTCGAGCCACAGGCTCTGCGTCCCGAGCGTCGCCAGGCGCAGCGCCGCGCCCGCGACGCACACGACCGCCAGCGCGATGGGCATCAGAGCGGGATGTTGCCGTGCTTGCGCTTCGGTCGCTCGACGCGCTTGGTGCGCAGCGTCTCGAGGGCGGCGATGAGCTTCGGGCGCGTCTCGTGGGGGACGATGACGTCGTCGACGTAGCCGCGCTCGGCGGCGACGTAGGGGTTGGCGAAGCGCGCGCGGTAGTCGTCCTGCAGCCGCTGGCGGCGGGCCTCGGGCGTCGGCGACCCGGCGATGTCGCGCTTGTAGATGATCTTGACCGCGGCCTCGGGGCCCATGACGGCGACCTCCGCCGTCGGCCAGGCGATGTTGAAGTCGGCGCCGAGGTGCTTGGACGCCATGACGTCGTAGGCGCCGCCGTAGGCCTTGCGGGTGATGACCGTGAGCTTCGGCACGGTGGCCTCCGTGAAGGCGTACAGCAGCTTGGCGCCGTGGCGGATGATGCCGCCCCATTCCTGCGCCGTGCCCGGCAGGAACCCCGGGACGTCGCAGAAGGTCAGCAGCGGGATGTTGAAGGCGTCGCAGGTGCGCACGAAGCGCGCGCCCTTGACGCTTGCGTCGATGTCCAGGACGCCCGCCATGCTCGCCGGCTGGTTGCCGACGATGCCGATCGCATGGCCGTCGAGGCGCGAGAAGCCGCAGACGATGTTCGTCGCGAAGTGCTCGTGGACCTCGTAGAACTCGCCGTCGTCGACGATGTGGCGCACGACGTCGCGCACGTCGTAGGACTTGTTGGGCTGCGCCGGCACGACGTGGTCGAGCTCGGGGTCCATGCGCAGCGGGTCGTCGGTCGGGACGACGCGCGGCGTCGTCTCGAGGTTGTTGGACGGCAGGAAGCTCAGCAGGTAGCGAGCGTCCTGCAGGCAGGCCTCCTCGTCGTCGCAGGCGAAGTGCGCGACGCCCGACGTCGTGCTGTGCGTCATCGCGCCGCCGAGGCGCTCGAACTCGACATCCTCGCCGGTGACGGTGCGGATGACGTCGGGGCCCGTGATGAACATGTGCGAGCTGCCCTTGACCATCGAGACGAAGTCGGTGATCGCCGGCGAGTAGACGGCGCCGCCGGCGCACGGGCCCATGACGAGGCTGATCTGCGGGATGACGCCCGAGCAGTTGACGTTGCGCATGAACACCTCGCCGTAGGCGGCGAGCGAGACGACGCCCTCCTGGATCCGCGCCCCGCCCGAGTCGTTGATGCCGACGACCGGGCAGCCGATCTTCGCGGCCAGGTCCATGACCTTGCAGATCTTCTCCGCCATGACCTCGCCCAGCGAGCCGCCGAAGATCGAGACGTCCTGGGAGAAGACGCACACGCGGCGGCCGTCGACGGTGCCGTGGCCGGTGACGACGGCGTCGCCCCAGGGCCGCTTCTTGTCCATGCCGAACTCCGTCGTGCGGTGGCGCACGAACGTGTCGAGCTCCTGGAACGAGCCGGGGTCCAGCAGCTTCTCGACGCGCTCGCGCGCCGTCAGCCTGCCGCGCCCGTGCTGCTTGCGCTCGGCCTCGGTCGTCTCGCGGCCCGCGGCCTCGCGCCGCTCGAGCAGCTGCGCCAGCCTGGTCTCGTAGGTGTCGGGCGGCTTCTCGCGCTTGGACATGCGGGTCGATGGTAGGCCAGACGCGCCCGCCGCATGGCACGCGCCTCGCCCCGGGCGGCGTGGCGCCGGTCCCGAAGCGAGGCTCTGCCGGCGAGCGCGAGTCGCTCGCCGGGGCGTCTGAGGTCACCGCGCCGCGCCCGGCGTCGCCCTCCCAGGCGACGGTCCTCTCGCGGGCGCGGTGTTCGCCCGCCGGGCGCCGATCCCTGCCCGGGCGCGCCGCGGCGGTCGGGGGCGTGGGCCCCGTGCGCGACTGGCGCCTCGAGCGGTGCTGCGGCGGGGCGTCGGCACTTGCGCACGTCGTGCGCGAGGTGGTCACGCCCGGTCGCGGGCGCGCGATCGATCCGGCCGACGTGCACGCGCGTTCGCAGGCTCTCGCTCGGCGGTGGTCCGGTCGCCAGCGTGCGCGCGTCCGCCGCAGCGTGCTCGACTGCCGGACCGTTGCGCCGCGCGGCCGCCACCGTCACATGCGCGTCCATGGCGAGCACAACTGCCCGCGCGACGAGCCGCGAACCGGCGGACGTCAGTACTCACGCACGCACCCGCGCGCTCCGCGACGCCGCGGGACCGCTCTCTGGTCACGCCCCCGGCTTCACCGTCATGAGGAAGATCGCGGCGACGATGAGCACGGACGCGATCGCGCCGAAGATCGCGAGCTTGCGCGCCTGGCCCTCGTACTCGGCGCTCGGGCCGCGCCCGGCCTGCCGGTCGCGCTCGGCGAGCTCGGCGCAGCGCTTCTCGGTCGGCGTGAAGACCGCGCCGGCGAGGCCGAACAGCACGATCAGGATCGCGAACGTCGCGCTGATCCACGGGTCGCCGAGGCTCCAGCGGTCAAGCGCGAGGTACAGCCCCGCGAGCAGGACGACCACCATCGCCGGCGTGATCAGCCGCTGCGTCAGCACGACCTGGAGGCGGTGCAGCACGATGAGGTCTCCAGGGCTCGAGCGCCGCAGGTGGGCGTCGAGCAGCGGGTAGGCGAAGACGACGCCGAACGCGAGCACGACGGCGAGGATGTGCACGAAGAGCACGACGTCGTAGAAGGTGACCGCCGGGACGAGCATCGCGGTCACGTCCGCGGCCGGTAGGCGCCGAAGACGTCCTTCATCGCGCCGCAGACCTCGCCCATCGAGCAGCGGTCCTTCAGCGCCCGGCGGATCGGCTCCATGAGATTGTCGGTGCCGCGCGCGGCCGCGCGCAGCTCGTCCAGGCGGCGGGCGACGAGCTCGTGGTCGCGGTCCTCCTTGAAGGCGCGCAGGCGCTCGAGCTGCTCGCGCTCGGTCTCGGGGTCGACGCGCAGGATCTCCTCGACCTCGATCGCGTCCTCCTCGTATGAGTTGACGCCGACGACGATGTCCTGCCCGCAGGCGTAGCGCTGCTGGTAGCCCCAGGCGGACTCGTCGATCTCGTTCGTGATGAACTCGATCGCGTTGACGGAGCCGCCGAGCTCGTCGACCTTCGCGATGAGCTCGTACGCGCGCTCCTCGATCTCGCTCGTGAGCGCCTCGACGTAGTAGGACCCCGCGAACGGGTCGACGGTGTCGGTGGCGCCAGACTCGTGGGCGATGATCTGCTGCGTGCGCAGGGCGATCTTCGCCGCGCGCTCGGAGGGCAGCGCGAGGGCCTCGTCGTAGCCGTTGGTGTGCAGCGACTGCGTCCCGCCGCAGACCGCCGCGAAGCCCTGCAGCGCGACGCGCACGACGTTGTTCTGCGGCTGCTGCGCGGTGAGGGTCACGCCCCCCGTCTGCGTGTGGAAGCGCAGCTTCAGCGAGCGCTCGTCGCGGGCGCCGAAGCGGTCGCGCATGATGTGCGCCCACATCCGCCGCACGGCGCGGAACTTCGCGACCTCCTGGAAGACGTTGTTGTGGCCGTTGAAGAAGAACGCCAGGCGCGGGGCGAACTCGTCGACCTCCAGGCCCGCGTCGATCGCCGCCTGCACGTAGGCGATCGCGCTGCAGAGCGTGAACGCCACCTCCTGCACCGCCGAGCAGCCCTTTTCGCGGAAGTGGTAGCCCGAGATCGAGATCGTGTTCCACTTCGGCGCGTGCTCGCGGCACCACGCGAACAGGTCGGTGGTCAGCCGCATCGTGCCCTCGGGCGGGTAGATGAAGTTGCCGCGCGCGATGTACTCCTTGAGCACGTCGTTCTGGGTCGTGCCGCGCAGCTCGCCGAGCGGGACGCCCTGCTCCTCGCCGATCAGCGAGTAGAGCGCCAGCAGCACGGTGGCCGGCGCGTTGATCGTCATCGAGGTGGAGATCTCGTTCAGCGGGATGCCGTCGAACACGAGCCGCATGTCGTCGATCGTGTCGATCGAGACGCCGGTGCGGCCGACCTCGCCCAGGCAGCGCGGGTCGTCGGAGTCCAGGCCCAGCTGGGTCGGCAGGTCGAAGGCCATCGACAGGCCGGTCGAGCCGTGCGCGAGCAGGTACTTGTAGCGCTCGTTGGACTCCTTCGACGACGCGTAGCCGGCATACTGGCGCATCGTCCACGGACGCTTGCGGTACATCTCCGGATGGACGCCGCGCGTGTAGGGAAACGCGCCGGGATCGCCGAGCTCGAGGTCGTCGGGCAGGTGCTCCTCCGTGTAGACCGGTGCGATCTCGATGCCCGAGTCGGTGAAGCGCCGGGGGTCGTCGGGACCGACGATCGGGGCGACGGTGAGACGTTCTTCGGTGGCCATTGGCCAAGCGTATATGTGCCAGCTGCGCCCGACCGCCCGCCGGCTGACACAACTCTTAGGTGCCGAAGAGGTGCGCTTGAGCCGGTCGCGCTTGACTGGCCCTCCGATGGCCTCCGACCACCGCCGCTCGAACTTCCTCGCCGCGCTGCTCGGCGCGCTCGTCGTCGCGCTGCCGATGGCCGGCCTGGCGATCGGCGGCGCCTTCGACTCCGACGACGACGGCGCGACGGCCACGGTCGCGCCGCAGCGCTCCGACACCCCGGCCGCCGCGCCCGCCCGCAGCGCGACCGACGTCTCGGCGCTCTACGAGCGCGTCAGCCCGGGCGTCGTCTCGGTCGAGACGCGCGTGACGCAGCAGACGCCGCTCGGCCCGCAGCGCGGCGGCGGCACGGGCTCGGGCTTCGTGATCGACGACGAGGGGCACATCCTCACCAACGAGCACGTCGTCGACGACGCCGACAGGGTGCGCGTCCGCTTCTCGGAGGGCGCGCCGGTCGAGGCGCGCGTCGTCGGCACCGACCCGTCGACGGACCTCGCGCTGCTGAAGATGGATCCGCAGGGCCGCGACCTGACGGCGCTCTCGCTCGGATCGTCGAAGGACGTCAAGGTCGGCGAGCCGGCGATCGCGATCGGCAGCCCGTTCCGCCTCGAGGGCTCGCTGACCGCCGGCGTCGTCTCCGCGCTCGGGCGCTCGATCCCCGCGCCCAACGGCTTCTCGATCGAGAACGCGATCCAGACCGACGCAGCCATCAACCCCGGCAACTCGGGCGGCCCGCTGCTCGACGCCCGCGGGCGAGTCATCGGCGTCAATGCGCAGATCGCGACCAGCAGCGGCGCGAACGAGGGCGTCGGCTTCGCGATCCCGATCGATACCGCCAAGGACATCCTGCCCCAGCTCAAGGCGGGCGAGGAGATCAGGCGCCCCTACCTCGGCGTCTCGACGGGCGACCCCGAGACCGGCACGGGCGCGCTCGTCGCCGCCGTCGTCCGCGGCGGACCGGCCGCCGACGCCGGCATCCGCGCCGGCGACCGCATCGTCGCGATCGGCGACCGCACGATCTCGGAGTCCGCCGACGTCGCCGCGGCCGTCGTCGCCCACCAGCCCGGCGACGCCGTCCGCGTCCGGCTGCGCCGCGGCGGCCGCGAGCGGACGGTGACCGTGCGGCTCGGCACGCGGCCGCGCGCGGCTACGCCGGGTTAGCCCGGCGCCCGCGGCGCGCCGCCGCGGGCCGGCCTCTAGACCGCGGCGATCTCCCTGACCTGGGTGAGGCGCATGTGGTTGCCCGACGGGTCGCGGAACGACGAGTCGATGCCGTAGGGGCGCTCCTCGGGCGGATCGACGAACTCGACGCCGCGGGCCCTGAGCGCCTCGTAGGCGGCGTGGCAGTCGTCGGTGGTCAAAAAGATCGTGCCGGCGAAGCCCTTCGCCATGAGCGCGCGGACCTGCTCGGCCGTCTCGGCGTCCATGACCGGCGGCCCCGGGATCGCCATGAGCACGATCGAGACGTCGGGCTGCCCGGCGGGGCCGACCGTGAGCCAGCGGAAGTTCATCTCGGGCAGCGTGACGTCGGCGCGCACCTCCATGCCCAGCCGCTGCGTGTAGAACGCGAGCGCCTCGTCCTGGTCGTGCACCCACACCTGCGCGCTGGCGATCCTGATCATCGAATCCCTCCTTCGAGTTCGGTCGACGCGGACGCTAGCCGGGCCGGCCGGCGCTGTCTTCTCGAAACGTGCGCCGTTGCGGGCGCCCGAACGCGCGCACGACGCAGGACGGGACGAGCGCCTGGTCGGCCGCGGGCGGAAACGTCTCGCGGTAGTCGGTCGGCGAGACCCCGAACGTGCGACGGAACGACGTGGTGAACGAGCCGATGCTGCGCAGCCCGACCGAGAAGCAGATGTCCGCGACGGACCGGTCGGTGCTGCGCAGCAGCGCCGCGGCGCGCTCCATGCGCCTCGTGAGCAGGTAGGCGTGCGGCGACTCGCCGAAGGCGCGGCGGAACTCGCGGCTGAAGTGCGCGCGCGACAGGCCGGCGGCGCGTGCCAGGTCGTCGACGGCCAGCGGCTCGGAGTAGCGGGCGTCCGCGAGGTCCTTCGCGCGCAGCAGATGGCGGGCGGGCGGGACAAAAGCCATGAGAGGCGAGTATCCCGCTATGGCGGAGGAGGTGAGACGATCCTCATCCGCCGTTCACCGCGTTCTCACGCGACTCGGGCAAGGTGCGGCGATGCGCCTCGCAGGCCTCGCTGCGCCGACCTCGATCGCGGCCGCCGTGCTGCTCGCCGCGGTCGGCGGCGGCCGGGTCGCCGCCGGAGACCCGAGCACGTCGACCGCGCGCGAACCTGCGGGCGCGCTGCCTCGGATCTCGGTCAGCACACAGCGGCGGATCCGCGACGACCCGAAGGTGCGCGCGACGGTTCGCGTCGAAGGCTCCTACGACGGCCCGGCAGGCATCGAGCTGCGCGGGCAGTCCTCGGAGTCGTTCCCCAAGAAGTCCTACGGCCTCGAGCTGCGCGGGCCGAACGGCAAGGACGTGCGCGTCGGGCTGCTCGGGATGGCCCCGGACGGCGACTGGGTCCTGCAGGGTCCGTGGACCGACAAGACGCTGATGCGCAACGCGCTGGCCTACGACGTCGCCCGCATGACGGGGCGCTGGGCGGCGCAGACGCGGCACGTCGAGCTGCACCTGAACGGCCGCTACGAGGGCGTGTACCTCCTGACCGAGCGCCCTGAGCTCGGCGACGGCCGGATCGCCGCCGCCGGCCGGGGCGTCACCGGGGCCTACCTCGTCGAGTGGACGTTCCAGTTCCAGGCCCGCCGCAAGGGCCCCCACTTCATGCTGCCGCGCTCGGGCCGGCCGATCCTCTACGAGGATCCGGAGCTCGCCGACCTCTCGGCGGCGGAGGCCCGCTACCTGCGGGAGTACCTGCGGCGGACCGAGCGGGCCGTGTACGCCGGAAGGGGCGCCTGGCGGCGCTTCCTCGACGAGCCCTCGACGATCGACTACCTGCTCGTGCAGGAGCTCTTCCGCAACGTCGACGCGTTCCTCGGGAGCACGTTCCTCCTCAAGGAGGCGGGGCGCAAGCTGCGCTTCGGACCGGTCTGGGACTTCGACCTGTCGACCGGCAACGCCCGCTACGCCAACAGCGAGTCGACGCTCGGCTGGTGGACGCGCTCGCGGCCGTGGATCGCGCAGCTGTGGCGCGACTGCCGCTTTCGCGCCCGGGTCGGCGAGCGCTGGCGCCGGCTGCAGCGCGTCGGCCTGCGCCGCGGCGTGCTGGCACGGCTCGACCACTACGCCCGCGTCCTGGAGGCCGGTCCCGCCGGTCGCAACTTCCGCCGCTGGCCGACGCTGCACCGCCGCCTGTATCAGAGCCCCGGACCTCCGCGCGGCAGCTACCGCGCGGAGGTCCGCCACCTGCGCGGGTGGCTGATCCGGCGGATGGCCTGGATCGATCGCGCCGCCGGGCGTCTGCGCTGCTGATCTCGACGCCGCTCAACCGTCGTCGTCGGAGCGGCCGGCGCAGACCTCGACGCGCAGACGCCCGTCGTCGATCTCCGCCTCGAGCTCGACCTCGCGGTCGCCTCGACGGAACTCGACCTTGACCTCGTCGCGGTCGTCGTCGCGCTCGACGTCGGCACGCCAGCCGCGATTCGGGCGCACGCGCGACACCGACAGCCGGCCGCCCGACCGGTTCAGCCGCACGCTGCCGGCCCCGGCCATGTCGATCGGCCCGGTGCGGTTCAGGCGGCGGCAGCGGTCGTCGTCGGTGCGCGTGCGATCGCGCGGCCGCGTTGCGGTCGTGTCGTCGTCGCGCTCCGTCGTCGCCTGCTGTGCCGGCGCCGGCGTCGTCACCGTGACGGTCTCCTGGCCGTCGCCGGCCGACGGGCCATCATCGCCGCCGCAGGCGGCGAGCATCGGGACGAGGACGAGCGCGAGCGCCGCGGCGAGGGTGCGGGCGCGAGGCGTGCGTCGCAAGGGCCTCACCGCGATCATCGCCGGCTCACCGACTCGCAGTCGCGCGCGATGCGGTCGATCCGGTCGGCCGTCACTCGGTCGCTCTTGCCGCTGCCGCATACGATCGTGTCGCGGTGGCCGTCGCGGGCGAGGATCGTGTCGTTGTCCTTGCCGCCGTCGATGCGGTCCGAGCCCGCGCCGCCGTCGAGCCGGTCGGCCCCCGTGCCGCCCGACAACCGGTCGGCGCCGGCGCCGCCGCGCAGGCGGTCGCGGCCGGACCGGCCGAGCAGGCGGTCTCCGCCGGCGCCGCCGTCGAGCAGGTCGTCACCGGTCTCGCCGTCGAGCAGGTCGGCGCCGGCGCCGCCGCGCAGCGTGTCGTCCTTGGCGCCGCCGTACAGCCGGTCGCCGCCTCCGCGGCCGTCGAGGCGATCACGGCCGTCCCCGCCGCGGATGACGTCGGCGGACGGCGTGCCCACGATCCGGTCGGGTCCGCTCGTGGCACTGCGAACGGCGGCGATCGCCGGGACGGCGGCCGCCAGCGCGCCGGCCAGGCACAACGGAATGGCGATCCTCATCTCGTACCTCCTTGGTCGGCGGCGCGGAGCGCCGCGATGTTCGTGTCGATCCAGCGGACGCGGCCGACGAGCCAGGTGCGCAGGCGGCGCACCTGCGAGGCGTGCGACGGCGAGCGCGTCGACGGCCAGCGTCGCGCGTTGCGCACCTGTGGCCCGCGCAGCGCGCGCCGGCTGCGGTCGAGGTCGCGCAGCATGACGCGCAGCAGACCGCGCGCGCGCAGCTCGCGCCAGCGCGCGACGAGCCGGTCGGCGAACGCCCGATCCGCGAGCAGGTCGGCGGCCCATGCGCGCCCCGGCGAGATCCAGCCCTGCGCCCCGACCCGGCCCCCCGTGAGGTCGAGGCCCATCGATCGGTCGAAGTCCCAGACCGGGCCCAAGGCGAGCGGGCGGTCGGCGCCCTTCGCGAGGAAGGTGCTCCTGCTGAACGCGTCGTAGTTGAGAAACAGCTCCTGCAGCAGCAGGTAGTCGACCGCGGCGCGCTCGTCGACGAGTGCGCGCCAGCCGCCGTCGCGGGCGGCCACGGATCGCTCCGCCGCGGCGACGAAGTCGGCGATCCACGCCGCCTCGGCGGGCTTCAGCTGCCTGCGCTTGGGATCCTTGTGACCGTAGAAGCGACCGCTGACAGGGCTGCGGAAGCCGCCGGCCAGCGGCGCGGTCGACAGCTCGACGATGTAACCGCCGCCGAGGCCCGCGCGCGACACGGCGACGCGCGAACGGTCGAGCTTGACCTGCTCGGCGAGGACGTAGACGCCCTGGTAGCGGCGGTCGAGGTACAGCTCCACGAAGCGCGTGCGCGGCGCCCAGCGGCCGATCCAGCGCGCCGTCGCATAGGCCAGCACGTCGCGCGACAGCGTGCGATCGCTGTGCGCGGCATGGAGGATCCAGTCGTTCTCGCGCGGCATGCCGAGCAGCGCCACGTCGCGCGCGCCGCCGTCGCGCCGGCGCGTCTCGAGCACGTAGGAGCTCTTGGCGAAGCGGCGCGAGGCGCTCCCGCGCAGCTCGATGCCGATGCGCCCGCGATAGCCGCCCGGGCCGCGGATGCTCATCCGGGCCGGCGTCTTGGGGCCGTCGGCAATCGGACGGCCGGCATCGACGTGGACGCGAGGCAGCGCCGCGCCGGCCGGCGCCGGATGGACCGTCGCGGCGGCCAGGAACGCAAACGGGGCGATTCGCCCGACACAGGACATGCACCCACGGTCCCGCGGGCCGATGTGATGACGGTGAGTCCAGCATGAGAAGGTCCTCACGCGACGCTCACCTCGGTCTCACGGCGGCCGGGGAACGTCCGTGCATGACGACTGCTCGCGGCATCGGCGGCGATCTGCGCGACGACCTGTGCGCGTTGGCTCCGATCGGGCTGGCGGAGCTCAACGCACACGCCGCGCTGCAGGACCGCGTGGACGTCAAGTACGTCGTCAGCCGTGGGCAGCTCGACGAGCTGCTCGCGGTACTGGCGAAGACGCACCGCGCGCTGGAGATCGACGGGCGGCGGTCGTTCGCCCTCCGCACGACCTACTACGACACCCTCGACATGCTCACGCTGCGCGAGCACGTGCAGCAGCGCCGGCGCCGCTTTAAGTGCCGCAAGCGCCGCTACGTCGACAGCGCGCGCTCGATGATCGAGGTCAAGCTCAAGGGCGCCCGGGGGCGGACCGTCAAGCATGCGATGGCGTGCGATCCGGCGGACGACCTGCGCGCCGAAGAGCTCGACTTCCTGCGCGCCGTCGTGCAGCGGGAATACGGCCGGCGTCTCGACGTCGCCCTGCATCCCGCGCTGACGGCGACGTGCCGCCGACTGACGATCGCCGCTCCGCAGCTCGGCGAGCGCCTGACCTGCGACGTGCAGCTCGACTTCGGCGACGCGCGGCTCGACGACCGGCTGGCGATCGTCGAGAGCAAGTCGCGCTGCGGCGGAGCCGTCGCCGATCGCGCGCTGCGCGGGATGGGCGTCCGCCCCGTGAGCGGCTGCAGCAAGTACCTGATCGGCATCGCGCTGACCCGCGACGGCGTACGCGACAACGACCTGCGCCCGCTCCTGCGACGCTATTTCGTGTCGGACGCGAGGGTCCCCGGCGCGAGCTCGCGCACGCCGGCGAGGACGTGGACCTCGACGCGCGTCACCTCGCGGACGTAGTCGAGGTCGAGCACCTCGAGCGCGACGACGCGCGCCCCCAGCCGCTCTTCGACGACCCGGCACAGCTCGTCCGTGTCGGGCACCGCGCGCTCGAGCGTGATCTCCATCCGCCGGCTGGCCGCGAGCACGTCGGGGTGGTCGACGACCGCCGGGGCCAGCAGGACCAGCGCGACGAGCGCCGCGTTGTGCTCGACGCCGCCGAGGTCGATCGCCGTCACGAGGCCGACGACGATCGCGGCGAAGAAGTAGGCGATCTCGGCGAACGCCAGCTGCTCCGCGCGCAGCCGGATGATCGACAGGACCGCGAACAGCCCGAAGCCGACCGCCGCGATGACCTGCCCGGCGGAGATCACGACGACCGCCGCGAACAGGCCGACGTTGAAGATGACGTACAGGACGACGAGGTCGCTGCGGCGATGCCTGCGGTAGAACAGCCCGATCGCCAGGACGGCGATCGCGACGATGTCGAGGAGCAGGCGGAGGCCCAGCTCGCCGGAATCGAGGACGGCGGCCGCTGGCAGCGGCAGCGCCACCGACGTCACCCGCCCCGCACGTCGGCGGCCACGTGCAGCGGCGAACGCGGCGTGGACTCCGCCGAGGCGCCCGAGCGCGACGGGCCGCGCCCGCGCGACCGAGCGCGTCCGCTCGCCGGCAGCGCGGCGAAGCGCTGCTCGGACGGCGGGAGCGCGGCCGCCTGCTCGCACGCGGCGCCGAGCTCGGCGACCGACGGCCGCGCCGCGGAGTCGGCGGCCAGCGCGGCGTCGATCGCGCCGGCGAGGCCGCGCGGCAGCCGCCGGCGACGGTCGACGGGGTGGGCGGGGCGGGCCAGCGACGGGAACTCGACGTCCTCGTCGTCCTCGTCGCCGAACGGCGCGAGCCCGGTCGCGGCCTCGTAGAGGACGCCGGCGATGCCCCAGACGTCGGCGGGCGCGCCGACCTCGCCGCCGCGCGCCTGCTCGGGCGCCATGTAGCACCAGGTCCCGATCCCCGGCGGCATGCGGCCCGGCGGGCGCGCGAGCGACAGGTCGATGATCTTCGCGCGCCCGGCCTCCGCGATGACGTTCGACGGCTTGAGGTCGAGGTGCAGGACGCCCTCGCCGTGCAGGTAGGCCACCGCCGAGCACAGGTGAACGCCGAGATGGCCGAGCTCGGCCGCGCCGAGGCGCCGAGCGCGGCGCTCGACGAGGTGCCCGACGGTCTCGCCGCGCAGGGTCTCCATGACGATCGCCGGCAGCGGCTCGGAGAGCGTCTCGTAGCCGCGCACGATGTGCGGATGCGTCAGGCGCGTCAGCAGCCGTCCCTCGCGCTCGAGCGCGCGCGCCGCCCGAGCGTCGCGGCGGCGGTCGGGGCGCAGCAGCTTGACGACGCAGCGGCACGCCCGTCTGTGCGACCACACGTCGTAGACGTCGAACACGTTGCTGCGGGCGAGGTGCGCGATGACCTCGTAGCCGGGCGCGAGCTGCCGGCCGGCGGCGAACGGCCTCATGCGACCGCCGCCGGCTCGGCCGCGCCCGCCACGACGCGGCCGTCGTCGATCGTCACGACGCGGTCGGCCCAGGCGACGATCTCCGGGTCGTGCGAGATGACGATCGTCGTGCGGTCGGCGACGAGCCGCGACAGCGGGCCGAGCAGCGCGGCCTTCGCCTCGCCGTCGAGGCCGGTCGTCGGCTCGTCGAGGACGAGCACCGGCGTCGCGCGCAGCAGGGCTCGCGCGATGCTGATGCGCTGGCGCTGCCCGCCGGAGAGCCGGCGACCGCGCTGCCCGAGCTGCGTGTCGTAGCCCTCTGGCAGCTCGCGGACGAACCGGTCCGCGCCGGCGTCGCGGGCCGCGGCCCGGATCTCCGCGTCGCTCGCGCCCGGACGCCCGTAGGAGATCGCCTCGCGGACGCTGACGTCGGGCAGCAGCGTCTCCTGGGCGAGCAGGCCGACGTTCTCGCGCAGGGTGTGCAGCGTCACGTCGCTCACGTCGTGGCCGTCGATCTCGACGCTGCCCGCGACGGGGTCGTCGAAGCGCAGCAGCAGCCGCGCGAGCGTCGACTTTCCGGCGCCGCTCGGTCCGACGATCGCCACGGTCTCCCCCGGCTCGACGGTCAGGCTCACGCCGGACAGCGCGTCGCGCGCGGCGCCCGGGTAGCGGAAGGTGACGTCGCGCAGCTCGACGCGCCCGCGGACGGCGTCGAGCGGGGCCGCGCCGGGCCGGTCGACGACCGTCGGGCGCTCCTCGAGCAGCTCGATGACGCGCTCGGCGCCGGCCGCCGCGGCGAAGATCGTGTTCGACAGGCGGCTGAGGTCGCGGATCGGGCCGTAGAGCTGGGTGAGGTAGCCCAGGAACACGAGCAGCCCGCCGAGCGTGAGGTCGCCGCGGGTCAGCGCCCAGGTGCCCAGTGCGATCACGATCATCGCGCCGACCAGCTCGATGAGGTCGACGAGCGGCGAGAACAGCGATCTGATCCGAGTCGAGGCAAGCTCGGCCTCGACGATGCGCTCGCCCTGGCGGCGGAAGCGCACGACCTCGGCGGCCTGGCGGTTGAGGCTCTGCACGAGCGAGGCGTTGGCGAGGCTCTCCTCGGCGACGGCCGTGAGCGAGCCGCTGCGCCGGCGCTTCTCGCGCGCGGCGTGCTTGACGAGCCGCGAGAAGGAGCGAGCAAGGAAGTAGAACAGCGGCGCGACGACGAGCGAGACGGCGGCCAGCCGCCAGTCGAGGAGGAACAGCGCGCCGCCGAAGATCGCGATCCGCACGAGCGCCGACAGGCCCTCGCCGATACCCGACAGGATGAACGACTCGATCGCCTGGATGTCGCTCGTCAGGCGCGACAGCAGGTCGCCGAGGCGACGCCGGTCCAGCGCGTGCAGCGAGAGTCCCTGCACGTGGGCGAACACGCGCGTGCGCAGGTTGAGCAGGAAGCGCTCGCCCACCCATGCGGCGAGGTAGTCGTCGCCGAAGGAGATCAGGCCGCCGAGCAGCGTCAGTCCGACGTAGGCGAGCGCGATCGGCAGCAGCGGCGCGAGCTCGCGGGGCACGAGGACGTCGTCGACGACGAGCTTGAACATCCAGATCTCGGCGGCCTCGATCGCCGGCACGAGGACGAGGAACAGCAGCCCGAAGGCGATCTGCTTGCGGTACGGGCGCGCGTCGGGCCAGAACCGGCGGAAGATCTCGCACACCGCGACCGGCGGTGCCGACGCGACGAACTCCTGCTCGTCGGCGTCGGGGCGCAGCAGCGCTCGTATGCGGTGGCGCAGGTCGGTCATCGGTGTGCGGCGGGATGGCTCCCCGCCCCCTCTCCGGACGGAGGAGGGGCGGGGCAGCGGTCCCGAGGAGCGATGGCCGGACCTCCGCTCTAGCTGTCGGTCGTCCGCGCGCGGCGGCGGCGGTTGCGGCGACGGCGGCGGCGACGGCGGCGGCGGCGGTTGGAGTCCGTGTTGCTGTTCGTCGACGCGCTTGCGGCGCGGACGGCGGGAAGTGTGGCTGAGAACGACATTCGAACCTCCTGGGTTGTTGTGCCTTCCGCCGGGAGGCTCCCCGGGGCCGATGTGAGCGCCGTGAGATCGAGATGAGAGTTGTCTCATCGCGTTCTCACGTTCGTGCGAGCGTCGCGTGCGAGGGTGCGCGCATGAGCGTGCGCACGATCGTCATCGCGCTCGGCGCCTTCGTCGCCGGCGCGGCGGCCCTGCTGGCCGGCATGAGCCTGCTGCCGTCCTCCGACTCGCGTCCGGTCCCGCCGGTCGAGGTCTCGGCGCCGGTCGACGGGCAGCGCCAGGGCACCACCGCGCGCGAGCAGCGCGAGGGCCGCGAGCGGCGCAGGTCGCAGCGCGAGCGCCCGGGCGGATTCGAGCGCAGCCCGCAACCGACCTCGCCGCGGCCGCTGGCGCCGCCGCCCGCCGCCGCGACCCCGCCGCGGCGGTCGGCGACGCCGCCGCCCGCGCCGGCGCCGCCGAGGCGTGCCGCGCCGCGCCCACAGCCGGCGCCGCCGCCGGCGGCACGGCCGCCGGCGGCGCCGACGCCCGGCGGCGACGATGACGACGACGATGCCGACGACGGGGACGGCGATTGAGTTGGTCGCGTGGAGTCGCCGGAGGCGCGCGCCGCGTCAGCTGCTGCGCGGGGCGCGCACGCGGATCCTTGCCGCCTTCATCGTCCTGCTCGGAGCGTCGACGCTCGCGTCGACGGTGGCACTGCGCGAGATCCTGCAGGCGCGGGCGGACGAGCGGCTCGCGAGCTCCCTGGAGCAGGAGGTCGAGGAGTTCCGCCGTCTCGCGGCGGAGGGCCGCAACCCGCTCACCGGCGAGCCCTTCGGCGGAAACGTTGGCGCCATCTTCGACGTCTACTTCCAGCGCAACGTGCCGGTGGCCGGCGAGGCCGTCTTCACGTTCGTCGACGGCCGGCGCGATCAGACGTCCTCGACGGACCTGCGCCCCGAGGTCGTGTCGGGGGTCGGCCGGCTGGCCGGGATCACGGCCAGCACCCGCGGCGAGATCGAGCTGCCCGACGGCGAGGTGCGCTACCTCGCCGTCCCGGTGATCATCGAGGGCCGCCGGCGCGGCGTCTTCGTCGTGACCCACGACGTGCGCGAGGAGGCGCGGGAGGTCGACGAGGCGTCGCAGGTCGCCGGCGGCGTGTCGCTGGCGGTGCTCATGCTCGCCTCCGTGCTGGCGTTCGTCATCGCCGGCCGCGTCCTCGCGCCGCTGCGCGAGCTCACCGACACCGCGCGCTCGATCACCGAGACCGACCTCACGCGGCGCATCGAGGTCGTCGGTCACGACGAGGTCGCCGAGGCCGGGCGGACGTTCAACGCGATGCTCGATCGGCTGCAGGCGGCCTTCGCGACCCAGAAGAGCTTCGTCGCCGACGCCGGCCACGAGCTGCGCACGCCGATCACGATCATCCGCGGCCACCTCGAGCTCCTCGGCGACGACGCGCAGGAGCGCCGCGAGACGGTGACGCTCGTCTGCGACGAGCTGGACCGCATGTCGCGCTTCGTCGACGACCTGCTGCTGCTCGCCCAGGCCGAGCAGGCCGACTTCGTGCAGCCGAGCGACGTCGACCTCGACGCGCTCACAGAGGAGCTGATGGCGAAGGCCTCCGCGCTCGCGCCGCGCGACTGGCAGCTGGAGAGCGTCGGGTTCGGCCGGCTGCACGCCGACCGCCAGCGCCTGACGCAGGCCGTCATGCAGCTCGCGCAGAACGCCGTCCAGCACACCGCCGAGGGCGATCGCATCGCGATCGGCAGCTCGCTGCGCGACGGGCACGCGCGGCTGTGGGTCCGCGACCGCGGCCCCGGCGTCGCCCAAGCCGACCGCGACCGCATCTTCGACCGCTTCGCCCGCGGCTCGGGCGCGCGGCGCTCGGCGGGCGCGGGCCTGGGTCTCACGATCGTCAGCGCGATCGCCGAGGCCCACGGCGGCAGCGTGCGGCTCGAGCCGGCGGGGCCCGACGGCGGCGCGCTGTTCACCGTCACGATCCCGGCGGATTCGCCGCCGGCCGAGGAGGCCGCATCACGATGAACCGCATCCTGATCGCCGAGGACGAGCCGCGACTGGCCGCGTTCCTGGAGAAGGGCCTGCGATCCAACGGCTTCGTGACGACGACCGTCGGCGACGGCGCGCGGGCCGTGATGCTGGCCGACGACGAGGACTTCGACCTGCTGATCCTCGACCTCGGGCTGCCCGTGAAGGACGGCTTCACGGCGCTGCGCGAGCTGCGCGCGGCCGGGCAGCGGATGCCGGTCGTGATCCTCAGCGCGCGCGATGCCGTCCACGACAAGGTCAGCGGCCTGGAGCTCGGCGCCGACGACTACGTGACGAAGCCGTTCCGCTTCGAGGAGCTGCTCGCGCGCGTGCGCGTGCGGCTGCGCCAGGACGGCGTCGCGGAGCCGACCGTGCTGCGCGCGGGCGGCGTGACGCTCGACCTGCGCACGCGGCGCGCCAGCGTCGAGGGGACGACCGTCGAGCTGTCGGCACGCGAGTTCACGATGCTCGAGGTCTTCATTCGCCACAGCGGCCAGGTCCTCAGCCGTGAGCAGCTGCTCTCGCACGTCTGGGGCTACGACTACGACCCCGGCTCGAACGTCGTCGACGTCTACGTCGGCTATCTGCGCCGCAAGCTCGGTCGCCAGCGCATCCAGACGGTCCGCGGCATGGGTTACCTGCTGGCGCCGACGCCGCCGGAGCGCTGACGCCGCGCTCCGCGGCGCGACCCGCGGTCGTGTGCGTGGCCGCTCGTAGGTGTGGCCCGCCGTTAGGTGTCTCGCGTGATTAGGTGTTGTGCGTCTTTAGGCGATACCTTGCGCGGGAAAGGGCCGGCAGCGACGGCCGCACCGACAGACAGGGGGTTGAGCGCATGTTCGGGAGGAAGAAGAGGAGTGCCTCGCAGGTCGAGGCGAGCGGTACCGTCGAGCCGCAGGCACGGCAGCACGACGCGGGCGCCGCGTCCGCCGACGCGCGCCTGCCGGGCAGCGCCGGGTATCCCGTCGGCCGCCTGCCGAAGAAGAAGAACCACATGCCGCCGATGCGGTTCACCTTCCAGCGGCCGGACGGCAAGCCCGACTGACGCCGGCGCGCTACCGCGCCACGACGGTGACGTGCAGCGGCGTGCGGTGCTCCTCGAGCACCGTAAAGCCGCTGAGCGTCAGCATCGAGCGCAGGGCCGACGGCGAGATGCCCCAGTACCACGGGCCGTAGCCGGCGTCCGGGCCGGCGGGCGGGCGGGCGTTGGGGTGCGCGTCGCGGTCCGGCGCGACGACGCACGTCCTGTGCCGGCCCGGCGTCTCGGCGACGGTCTCCGTCGCGAGCAGCAGCGTGCCGGCCGTCAGCTCGCGCAGCCGCGAGAGCGTCAGCAGCGGGTGCGGCGCGTGGTACAGGACGCCCGAGCACCAGACGACGTCGTGACGGCCGACCGCCGCGATCGTCGCCGGGTCGTGGACGTCGCCCTGCACGAACCGCACGTGCGAGCCGCGCCGGCGCCGCTCGTCCTCGAAGCGCTCCGTCGGCGCCATGACGTCGACGCCCGTGACCGACGCGGCTCCGGCCTCCTCGGCGGCGAAGCACAGCGCGCCGTGGACGGTCCACATGCAGCCCACGTCGACGAACGAGCGTCCGGCGACGTGGCGGGCGATGAGCTCCCCGCGCGGGGGCGCCGCCGACCCGAGGCGGGCACGGGCGCGGGCGAGCGTCGTCAGCGCGCGACCGAGCACGACCGCGCCGCGCCGCTGCCTACAGCGCGCCGCCGGCGACCGGCGGCGCCGTGGGGTCGGGCCCCTCGTCGCCCGCCGACTCGCGGGCGAGGTACTCCTCGGCGAGCAGCGGGTTGTCGCGGGCGCGCCCGACGACCGTCAGCAGGTCGGACATCGAGGCGACCTCCTCGATCTGCTCCTTGATGAACCACTGCATGAACTGCTCGCTCGTGAAGTCGCTCTCCTGCCGGGCGATCGCGGCGAGCGCGTTGATCTGGTCGCTCACGCGGCGCTCCTGGGCGAGCGCCAGGGCGACCGGCTCGACGACGTCGCCGAACGTGCTCTTCGGCTCCGCGACGCCGGGGATCGGCGCGGGCTCGCCGGCGTCGAGGAGGTACTGGACCATCATCAGCGCGTGGTTGCGCTCCTCGAGCGCCTGCGCGTAGAAGAACGCCGCGAGGCGCGGGAGCGTCTCGTCGTCGAAGTACGTCGCGATCGCGAGATACTGCTGCGACGCGGCGAACTCGTTGGCGATCTGCTCGTGGAGGCGTTGAACGAACGCGGCGGCTGGCATGGCGCGCTACTGTACCGCTTAGGCACGCCTAATGAAGCGCCTCTTCAAGCCCAAGAAGGGTTGCTGCAAGAGCGACCCACGCTGCAAGCGCTGTCCCGTCGTGGCCAAGCGGCTCGTGAAGCGCGGGCTCGCCGAGCGCCGCTCCGACGGCCTCGTCCTGATCTACGCGGACGTCAAGAAGAAGAAGATCAGGGCCGCGCGCAAGCGATAGCGCTCGGTACAGTCGACCGATGCCCACCTGCCTTGTCACCGGTGGCGCGGGGTTCCTCGGCTCGCATCTGTGCGACGAGCTGCTGCGCCGCGGCCACCACGTCATCTGCGTCGACAACGTCGAGACGGGCTCGCTCGCGAACATCGAGCACATCCGCTCGCCGGCGTTCGAGTTCCTGCAGCTCGACATCGTCGAGCCGTACTTCGTCGACCGCCAGATCGACGTCGTCTACCACCTCGCCTCGCCGGCCTCGCCGATCGACTACCTGCGCCTGCCGCTGCACACGCTGAAGGTCGGGTCCTACGGCACGCACCACACGCTCGGGCTCGCGAAGGCTCACCGAGCGCGCTTCCTGCTGGCGTCGACGAGCGAGGTGTACGGCGATCCGCAGGTGCACCCGCAGAAGGAGAGCTACTGGGGCCACGTCAACCCGATCGGGCCCCGCGGCGTCTACGACGAGGCCAAGCGCTACGCCGAGGCGCTGACGATGGCCTACCACCGCCAGCAGGGCGTCGACACGTCGATCATCAGGATCTTCAACACCTACGGCCCGCGGATGCGCCCGCACGATGGCCGCGCGATCCCGACGTTCCTGCGCCAGGCGCTGCACAACCGGCCGCTGACGGTCTTCGGCGACGGCAGCCAGACCCGCTCGTTCTGCTACGTCGACGACCTCGTCCGCGGGATGATCGCGCTCGCCGAGTCCGGCGAGCACCAGCCCGTCAACGTCGGCAACCCGAACGAGTTCACGCTGCTGCAGCTCGCCGAGGCGGTCATCGAGGTCACCGGCTCGCGCTCCGAGATCGTCTTCGAGGCGCTGCCGACCGACGACCCGCAGGTGCGCCAGCCCGACATCACGCTCGCCCGCGAGCTGCTCGGGTGGGAGCCCGAGATCGAGCTGCACGAGGGGCTCGCGCGGACGCTCGAGCGGTCGGGCGCCGATGCCCTGATGGGGAGCGGGTCGGCCTGAGGCCGCGGACAGGACTCTCGGCGCACTCGACGAACGTCGAGCAGGGCGTGCACGACCCCGGAACATCTGCCACCGTGAGCCGTTAGAGCAGCAGGATGCCGCAGACGCAGCAACAGCCACGGGAGGGCGAGGAGCACCGGCAGCAGATTCCGCCGCCGCCGGCGGATTTCACGCTGGGCGACCGCGACGTGCGCCGCAAGCGGCCGCCGGTGCTGTCGTTCCTGCTGCGCCTGGACACGCTGCGCAAGGCGCTGCGCCTCGGCACCCTGCTGACGATCGACTTCTTCGGCGTCTACATGGCGATCATCACGGCGCTGTGGCTGAAGGCGGGGCTGACGTCCGGCGAGTGGCGCGTCAGCGCCCAGAGCCCGCAGACGGCCGAGCTGTTCGACTTCGCCTACCTCGTGACGGTGCTGCTCTTCGCCCGCTCGGGGCTGTACGCCGCGCGCGGCGAGCGGCCCGGGATGTCGCGGATCGTCTCGTCGCTGTTCCAGGTCATGCTCGTCGCGCTGATCTTCGCGGTGGCGAGCGGGCACACGTTCAGCTCGTACTACATCTTCTACGGCTCGCTGTTCTTCGCGGCGATCTACGTGTCGCTGCTGCGCCTGGGCTACGAGAAGTTCACGGGGGCGCTGCTGCGGCTCGCCGGTTACCAGCGCCGAGCGGTGCTCGTCGGCAGCGGCGAGCACATCGAGGCGGTCGGCCACGCGCTGCGCGACGCCGCCACCCCGACGGTCAAGGTCGTCGGCTTCATGTCGCTGACGCCGCGCCCCAACAACGGGCTGCTGTCGCTCGGCACGCTCGACGAGCTCGCGCAGGTGATCCACCGCCACCGCATCGACGAGGTCATCATCGCCGACCCCGACTTCCCGCAGACCGAGGCGGTCGAGGTCGTCGAGGTCGCCCACGCGCAGGGCGTGCGCGTGCGGATCGCGCCATCGACGATGGAGCTGCTCGTCCACCGCGCCGAGTTCGTGCCGGGCGAGGCCGTGCCGCTGTTCGAGCTCAAGCCGCCGGTCTTCGAGGGCTTCGACTACGTCCTGAAGCGCACGTTCGACCTCGTCGGCGCGTCGCTGCTGCTGCTCGCGCTCAGCCCGGTGCTCGCGGCCGCCGCGCTGGCCGTGCGGATCAGCTCGCGCGGGCCGATCCTGTACTGCTCGATGCGCCCGGGGATCGGCGGCGTCCCGTTCGCCTGCCTGAAGTTCCGCACGATGTACCGCGACGCCGACCAGCGCCAGGCCGACCTCGAGTCGCTCAACGAGGCCTCGGGCGCGCTGTTCAAGATGCGCGACGACCCGCGGATGACGCCGGTGGGGCGCTTTCTGCGCCGCTACTCGATCGACGAGCTGCCCCAGCTGTTCAACGTCCTGCGCGGCGAGATGTCGCTCGTCGGCCCGCGGCCGCTGCCAGAGCGCGACTTCCAGCGCCTGGAGGAGTGGCACAAGAAGCGCTACCTCGTGACGCCCGGCATCACCGGCCTGTGGCAGGTCTCCGGCCGCTCGGAGCTCGACTTCGACGATCTCGTGCGGCTCGACTTCCTGTATCTCGAGCGCTGGTCGGTCTTCCTCGACCTCAGCATCCTCGTCAAGACCGTGCCCGCAGTGTTCAGCCGCCGCGGCGCCTTCTAGGGCGACGAGCTTGCGGCCGCGCAGCATCGCCGTCGCGGCGCTGTTCGTCGTCGTGGCGGTGGTCGTCGGCGTCTACGTCGTGCGCGGCGGCCGCGACGCCGAGCCGCTGCCCGGCCGGCCGCTGCGCGACCTCGCCAAGGCGCGCGGCATCGAGCTCGGGACGGCCGTGCGCAGCGACGCCGTCAGGCGCAACCGCGCCTACCGCCAGCTCGTCGCCGCGCAGTTCTCGTCGGTGACGCCCGAGAACGAGATGAAGTGGGACGCCGTCGAGCCGTCGCGCGGCGAGTTCGAGTTCGACGCCGCCGACGACATCGTCGCCCGGGCTCGCGAGGCCGGCCAGAAGGTCCGCGGCCACACCCTCGTGTGGCACGCCCAGGTGCCCGGCTGGGTCAAGGAGCTCGGGCCGCGCGAGCTGCGCCAGGCGATGCGCGAGCACATCCGGCGCGTCGTCGAGCACTTCCGCGACGACGTCGGCGTCTGGGACGTCGTCAACGAGCCGATCAGCGACCGCGGCGGCCTGCGCCCGTCGGTCTTCCGGCGCCGGCTCGGCCCCGGCTTCATCGAGGACGCCTTCCGCACCGCGCGGACGGCCGACCCCGACGCCAAGCTCTATCTCAACGAGATCGGCGCCGAGAGCGTCAACCCGAAGTCCGACCGCCTGTACGAGATCGTGCGCGGCCTCAAGGCCCGCGGCGTCCCGATCGACGGCGTCGGCTTCCAGGCGCACGCCAACCTCGACGGCCTTCCCGACGACTTCGTCGCCAACATGCGGCGCTTTCGGGCGCTCGGCCTCGACGTCGCGATCACCGAGGCCGACGTCGCGCTGAAGATGCCGCCGAGCGCCGAGGACCTGCGCCGCCAGGCGTCGATCTACCGCCGGATCGTGCGCAGCTGCCTGGCCGTCGACTGCCGCTCGCTGACGTTCTGGGGCTTCACCGACGGGCGCTCGTGGATCTCCGAGACGCAGGCCGGCATGGGCGCCGCGACGCTGCTCGACGACCAGCTGCGCCCGAAGCCGGCGTTCCGCGCCGTGCAGCGGGCGCTTCGCGGCTGACACAATCGGCGCACGATGCGCGACGACGCGCACGACCTCTGCGACGCCGGCTGGGCGGCGCTGTCCGAGCGCCGCTGGACCGACGCGCGCCGGCTGTTCGAGCAGGCCGTCGCGCGCGACGCCGCGGCCGCGGCGCTCGAGGGGCTCGGGTGGGCGGCGTGGTGGCTCGACGACGCCGACGCGACGTTTGCCGCGCGCGAGCGCGCGTACCGCCGCCTGCGCGACGACGGCGACGACGCCGGCGCGGCGCGCGTGGCGATCTGGCTGGCGGGCGACCACGCCGACTTCCGCGGCGAGCTGTCCGCGGCGCGCGGCTGGCTCGGGCGGGCACGGCGGCTGCTCGACGGCTGCGCGCCGTGCGCCGAGCACGGCTGGCTCGCCTTCTACGAGGCGTACTTCGCCGCCGGGGAGGGCGACCCCGCGGCCGCGCGCGAGCTCGCGAGGTCGGCGGTGCAGATCGGCCGGCGCCTCGGTGAGCCCGACGTCGAGATGCTCGGCCGTGCGCTCGAGGGCAGCGCGCTCGTCGCGGTCGCGCGCGTCGGCGAGGGGATGCGCTGCCTCGACGAGGCCGCCGGCAGCGCGCTCGCGGGCGAGGCGCGGCTGCCGATCGCGGCCGGCTGGACGTGCTGCTTCCTGATCGCGGCGTGCGAGCGCGTCGGCGACCTCGAGCGCGCGCGCGAGTGGTGCGACCGCGT
>Ga0247713_1000399_pt1 | contig 27772 bp, 25 predicted proteins | sample 21E_NmetaG_FD_189936 | JGI IMG/M metagenome (GOLD analysis project Ga0247713, IMG submission 189936) | Soil microbial communities from hillslope of Landscape Evolution Observatory, University of Arizona, Oracle, AZ, United States - 2-1-E_N | ecosystem: Engineered > Artificial ecosystem >... | reverse complement strand
GCCGGGAGCGGCGGCGTCTCCCCCGCCAATGACGACGACTGTGCCCGCGCCGATGCCGGAGATGTCCCTCTCGAGCGGGGGACCAGCCGGGCCGGCAGCGCCCGTCCCGCCGACTACACCGGTAGCCACGCCGCCGGCACCGCCCGTACCACCCGCGCCACCGGCCGCGGTGCCGCCGGTGCCGCCGGTGCCACCGGTGCCACCGGCAACCAGGTTCAGCGCCGCGCCGCCACCGGCGGCCTGGCCGGTCACTACGCCGCCGGCGCCGCCGGCGCCGGGCAGAACCACAGCCTCGATCCCGTTGTACGCGCCGCCGGTCTCACCGGAGCGAGAGTCGCCCACCGTGTTGGCCCCCGAGTTGGCGAAGCTGTTGGCGGTGCCGACGGCCAGAGCTGCACCGGTGTCGCCGCTGTTCCCCGAGTTCCCGGAGGTGGCCGGCCCGCCCACCGCGATGGCCGAGCCGAGGATGGCGGTGTTGATGGCCGTGGGGCTGGAGGTGGCGTCGCCGGTGGCGCCGGTGGCGCCGGAGTTGCCGGAGCGGGCGACGGGGGACGCCACCGCGCTGGACCGGGCCGCGCCGGTGTTGCCGGTGTTGGTGGAGCTGGACTGGGTGGTGGCCGTGCCCGAGTCGCCTGAGGTGGCCCTGGGGGCCAGGGCAAGGGTGCCGGCGCCACCGGCGCCACCGTTGGCCTCGCCCGTCATCACGCTGTGGCCACCGCGGGCCACCGGAGAACCGGCCGCCGCGCCAGCGGCGCCGCCGACTCCGCCGACCCCAGCCGCGCCGGCCGGGCCGCCGGCGCCGCCCGCCCCGCCCAGGGCGCCGGTGGTGCCACCCACGCCGGTCGTGCCGGGGGCGCCGGTGGCGCCGGTGGCGCCAGCCACGCCGGTGATCAGGTTGAGCGCGGCACCGCCGGGGCCGGCCTGGCCGACGACGACGCCGCCGTTGCCGCCCAGGCCGCCGACGACGACGGCGGTGGTGATGTTGAGGGCTACCCCGGTGTTGCCGGTCACCGCCACGGAGGAGGAATGGGCGCCGGAGTTGGCGAGGCTGGTGGCGGTGCCGATGGAGGCCACCGAGCCGGTGTTGCCGGAGGCGCCCGAGTTGCCCGACGTCACCGGGGCGCCGACCGGATCGATGATCTGGGCCAGGGTGCTGCGGGGGCCGAAGACGTTGGCCACACCGAGGATGCCGGTGTTGAGGGCGAAGGGGTTCGAGATCGGGGTGCCGGGGGTGCCGGAGCTGCCGGAGCTGCCGGAGGTGGAGATGGGGTTGGAGGTGGCCGAGGAGGTGGCCGGGCCGGTGTTGCCGGTGTTGGTGGCGCTCGACTGGCTGACCGCGGCGCCGCTGTCGCCGGTGACGGCGACGGGGTTGAGGGTGAGGGTTGAGGCTCCACCGGCGCCGCCGTTGGAGGAGCCGGTGGCCACCGAGGAGCCGCCGGTGGCCACGGGGGCCACCGCCGCGCCGCTGCCGGCGCTGATGTTGGAGGCCACGCCGCCGCTGCCGGAAGTGACGGCGGCGATGCCGCCGGAGCCGCCGTTGCCGCCCACGACAGCGGCGTTGGTGTTGTTGACCGCAGCGCCGGTGGTGCCCGACTCGGCGGTGGCGTTCGATGCCGCGCCCGAGTTGGCGCTGCTCTTGGCGGTGCCGGTGCTCGTGGCCGCCCCCGTGGCGCCCGAGGCAGCCGTCGTGGGCGTCGTCGTCGTCGACGACGCCGTCGTCGAGTCGGGGATGGTCGGAGGGGCGGGCTGGGCCGTGGCGGCCCCGCCCAAGAAGAACAGCATGGCTGCCATCACGGCGCCTGCTGACGCAGTGAGGCCCGACATCTTGCGTCCGATTCCAGCCAGGGCTGTGTTCATCGTGAGTCCTTCTTGGTGGGGTCGATCCGACCCTGCGAGTGGTTCCTAGGTATCCGGGGAGCTTGGCGACCCACCCCAGGGGCCATCCGTGTCACTCCTCGCCGTCTCCGGCATGTCGCGCTCCTGCTTGGCGCGACGTCCGGCTGCGCTCGTGAATTGAGATGAGGTTTAGCACGGCGCAAGGGCTACGGGAAGCACCCAAATTCGGCTTTTTGGGCTGCTGACCTGCGCTTTTGACTGTGTTGGAGGCCTGTTGGAACGCCAACGCGGCCCGTTGGTGAGGCAATTGGGCCCGCTGAGGCGCCATGTGACCCCTTTTCCCCAGCTTCGGCGGCGGTGAGGCCAAGAAGAGACGTCCATTCGCCTGGCGGACATTTTTCCCGTTTTTGAGGACCAGGGGGGGCGCCGAACCGCTGTTCGACGCCATTCCGTCGTCCCCCATCCTCGACGGCCCTCTCTAAGAGACACCGTTGAGGCCTTGTCGAGACCCTCAACCCTTGATAGAGGGCTCGTTCGGCAGAGAGATCGCTCAAGCTCTCCCTGCACCATGCCGATGTAGTGGCCAGCGCGTTGCGGGAACCGTGCGCCGAGCGACGAGGAGTCATCACGGAAGCTGGTAGCGCACATCCGCCCCGCCCTCTGGGCCCCACGTCGCTTTTCAGCATCAGCCGGGTCGGGGGGACGGTGATCGTCGCCATCCACGGGCAGATCAGCTTCGACGACTGGGCCCGTGTCGACGCCGTCCTCCAGGATCTCATCGACGCCCAGGGCAACCTCGACGTGGTCCTCGACCTGTGCGAGGTCACCTATCTCCAGCGCGACGCCGTACCCCTCATCGTCAACGCCGCCCACCAGGCTCACAACCACGGAGGCCGCCTGCGGCTGGCCGACCGGGCGTGCCGGGACCGCCAGGAGACCGACCGCCACGACACCGGTCGCTGAGTAGCGCAGACGGGGCCGCCCGACCTCGTAACGTCTGCGCCATGGAAGATCCCGGAGGCGACGAGTTCACCCGGCACCACCTGATCGTGACCGAGCTGCTCGAGCGCCTGCCGAGCGTGCGAGACGACCCGGACGCCTTCGCGTTCGCGTGCGCCGAGCTCAGGAAGCACATGGCCAAGCTGGAGGAGATCGGCCCCACCGGCTGAGGACCGAGACCAGCAGGACGCCTAGAGGTACGTGCCGGGCCGGGAAGCGGCGTTGTCGGCGCCGGGGTCGGGCATGCCGGGGGGTAAGCCGGGCCGGCGGATCTGCTGGAGCTGGGCCTGGGCGGCCATCTGCTGGGAGAAGATGGCGGCCTGGATGCCGTGGAACAGGCCCTCGAGCCAGCCGACGAGCTGAGCCTGCGCCACCCGCAGCTCGGAGTCGCTGGGGGTGTCGGCCGAGAATGGTGAGCTGAGCCGGGCCAGCTCGTCCTTGAGGTCCCCCGAGAGCCCCTCGGCCAGCTCGTGGACCGAAGTCTCGTAGATCTCCCGCAGCCGGCCCCGGCCGGCATCGTCGAGCGGCGCCCGGCGCACCTCTTCGAGCAGCTCCTTGGTCATCGACCCGATGCGCAGCACCTTGGCCGGGGATGCGACCGACTCGGTCGGCTCCTCCTCCGGGTGCTCGGGCTCGGGCGCCACCACCACGGTGGGCTGGACGTCGGAAAGGGTCGAGGACTCGTCGGACATTGCTCGATCCTTCCCCACTTCAGCTCCTGCTAGCCAGCAAGGGCACCAGCATCTCGGCCGAGGTGAGCGACCCGTGCCGGCAGCGCATCCACTGCTCCCCCGGATCACCCGGGTCGAGTACCGAGATCAGCTCGCGAGGCGCGACCACCACGTCGCCCAGACGGTCGGCGACGAGCGGCGTCAGCGTCCCGCCGAACCAACCCTGAGCCACCGCCTCCTCACGCGTGCGCACCCAGGCCACGTCGTCGTAGTGGCGGTGGGCAGCCTCGGCCAGGCGGTCGAGCATCCCCGGGCGAGCGTGTAGCCAGCGGAAGCGGCCCTCGCCCGAGAGCATCGTCGTGAGCCCCGCCACCTCCGCGTCGAGGGCGATCACCCGGTCGCCCACGTCGACCTGTCCGTGGTCAGAGACGACCAGCAGGGCCGCCCCCGGGGGCAGCACGTGGATCAGGTCGTGCACCAGGCGGTCGGCGGCTACCACCTCGGCGTCGTAAGCGGGGCCGAAGCCGAACTCGTGCGCCACCTTGTCGACGCCGTCGTAGTAGGCGTAGACGAACCGTTCGCCGTCGCGGAGCAGGGCGGCGACGGTGGCCACGATGGTGGACGGCATGCGCCAGCCGTAGACCCGGGTGCCGGCCATGTGCGCCCGGGTGAAACCGGACTCGGCCAACCCGGCCCGGGTGACCACCGAAGCCTTGATCGTGCCGAAGGGCTGGAGGGGTTGGAACCCCTCGGGCGGAATGGTGGTCCGGGCGTCGCCCGAGGCGGTCTTCCAGCGCAGGACGTTCAGGATGCGATCTCCGTCGACCCGCAATCGATAGCCGACCACCCCGTGCGTTGCCGGCGGGGCGCCGATGGTGATGGACGTGAGGGCGGCCGCGGTGGTGGAAGGGGCGACGGTGGTGATCGGCCCCCCGGCCATGGCGTTCATCGTGGGGGCCAGGCCGGGTCGGTCCTTCAGCTGGGCCCAGCCGAGGCCGTCGAGGACCAGGAGCACGACCTGCGCCGCGCCAACGGCCGGCTCGGGAAGCCAGGACGGTGGCCCGGCCGCATCCGCATAGGGACCGCTGGCGGTCGCCGCCGCGACCACCCGGTCGATGCACGCGCCGCCGTAGTCCGGCAGCGTCGGCTGGTCGCTTCCCCACATCCGCCGCTCAAGATAGACCCGCTCCACCCGCACGCTGCGCCACCGCCGTAGGATGGACGTCGTGAAGGTGTCCACGAGGGGTGACTACGCCAGCCGTGCGCTCCTCTCCCTGGCCCTGCACGCCGACGGGGCCCGGCCGACATCGGTGCGCGACATCGCCGAGCGCACCGGGCTGCCCCAGCCCTACCTGGAGCAGATACTGCTGGCCCTCAAGGGCGCCGGCCTGGTGCGCTCGAAGCGAGGCGTCGGCGGCGGCTACGTGCTGGCCCGACCGCCGGCCGAACTGACCCTGAGCCAGATCGTCAGCGCGGTCGACGGGCCCATCGTGGCCGGCGACTTCGGCGAGCCGCACCAGAACGGGGCGTGCAGCCACGAGGGCCAGTGCGTGCTCCTGTCGGTGTGGGCCGACGTCGGTGAGCACATGCGCCAGCACCTCGACTCCTTCACCCTGGCTGACATGGTTGCCCGGTCCCGCGGCCAGGGCCCGCCTGTGCTCGACGAGGACGGGCCGGATCCCGACACGGCCGAGACCGACCAGCCGTTCCTCGTGAGCTGAGCTAGCCCCGCTGCGGCGCACTGAGTCACGCCGGCCGCATGGCCGGTTCACCGGCCTTGGCCACCTCCTCCGGCCGCAGCCCCCGGTAGACGGCATCGGCAGCGGGATTGGCGGTCTCGGCCATATCGACCAACCGAACCTCGGCGCGGGCGCCCAAGGCCTGAAGGGCCGCGGCCGGGCCTCGCACCACGACGCCGAAGACCATGGCCGAGTCGGGCGCGAAGTTCTGGAGGGCCTTGTCGAGCCGGGCCACCTCCTCTGTGTAGAACGTCTTGAACGCCGGATCGCCGACGGTCGGGATCAGCTTCTTGATCTCGTCGCGCTCGGCGATGGTGGCCGCAGCCTGGGTCTTGGCCCATGCCGAGAGGTCTCCGGTCACGACCTCCGGGCCGGTCCCCGGCGGGGCCACCAGCAGGGAGACGATCGGGGTGGCCCCGACGAGGGCCTTGGCCTGGGCCTGGGTCGAGTACTTGACCAGGGAGACCACGGCCACCCGCTCGTCACGCGCGGCAGCGAGGGCCGACTTGCGGGTGGTGACGTAGCCGGCGAGCTCCGTCCCCGGTGCCGGGCCGACCTGCATGGGCGCGGGCACGGTGGTCACCGTCTCCGTCCCGCCAAGACGGGCGGCGTCGCCGCCGGAAGCGGCGTCGTCGCCCAGGGCGGAAAGGCTCAGGTACACCGTGCCCGCCAGCACGGCCACGAACACCGCGACCGCGAGGAGCCGTACGGTCCGGCGGGCGGCCCGGTCGTCGCCGTCGTCGCCGTACCCGGGCATGGTCTCGGTGCGGATGTCACCGTAGGGGTACAAGCACAGCCTCCAGATCGGCAGGGAGGGGGGACTCGAAGTGGCAGCGCTCGCCCGTGGTGGGGTGGTCGAACGCCAGTTGCGCGGCGTGAAGAAAGGGGCGGGCCACGGGCATTGCCTGACGGGCGCCGCCGTAGCGGGCGTCGCCCACCACAGGATGGCCGATGGCGGCCAGGTGGACGCGCACCTGGTGGGTGCGGCCGGTTTCCAGCTTGCATTCGACGAGAGTGGCCTCGGTCGGCTCGGTGAAGCGGGTGAGCACCCGGTAATGGGTGCGGGCCGGCCGCCCGCCCGCGACCACGGCCATCCGGGTGCGGTCGGTGGAACGCCGGCCCACCGGGGCGTCCACCACGCCGGCATCGGTCTCGACTGTGCCGACGGCGAGGGCCAGGTACCGCCGGTCGACCGTGCGAGCCGCCAGTTGGGCCACCAGGGACCCATAGGCTGCGGGTGAGCGGGCCACCACCATGAGCCCCGACGTCCCCTTGTCGAGGCGGTGCACGATGCCGGGGCGCTCCGGGCTGCCCGTGCCCGCCATGTCCGCGAACCGGCCCAGGAGCGCCTGGACGAGGGTGCCGGTGGACCGCCCCGCCCCGGGATGAACCACCAGGCCGGCGGGCTTGTCGACCACCAGCACGTCGTCGTCGACGTGCACCAGCGCCAGGTCGTCGCCCCCGGGCTCGCCGGCCAGCGCGGTGAGGACCTTGGCCTCCGGCAGGACGACTTCGAGCTCCTGACCGGCGACGACGCGGCGGGCCCGGGTGACGGTGGGGCGACCGCCCAGGCGGACCACGCCCGAGGCGATCAGCTCCGTGGCCTGGGAGCGGGGCAGGTCCCAGATGAGACACAGGACGCGGTCCAGCCGCTCACCGTCGAGCGTGGGCGGGATTGGGACGCGTTCGGGGCCGGTTGCGGGCACGCTCATTCCCGCTTCCAGTTGGTGAGGAGCAGGATCACGCAGCCGCAGGTGATGGCGGAGTCGGCCAGGTTGAACACCGGCCAGAAGCCCACGTCGACGAAGTCCACGACCGCACCGCGCAGGAGGCCGGGGGCGCGGAAGATGCGGTCGGCGACGTTGCCGAACGCACCTCCCAGCACCAAGCCGAGAGCGACGGCCGTGGGCGCCTTGGCGGTGGCCGAGCCGACCGTGACCATCACCAGGACCAGGACCAGGGCGGCCAGGGCCAGGAACGGGACGACGGCCCCGCCCAGGCCGAAGGCACCGGCCTTGTTGTGGACCAGGGCCAGCCGCACGGGCCCGAAGAGGTGGATGGGCTCGTCGGCGAGAGCGGTCACCGCCCACTGTTTGGTGAGCGCGTCCAGGGCCAGCACCGCCGCCGCGACCGCGGCGACCAATGCGGTGCGGCGCTTCGGCTCGGGGGGCGGCGGATCGAGGGGAGCCGGTCCGCTGTGGTCGAGCGGCCGGCCGCTGATCTCAGCGACGCGCCAGCCCCCCGCTCTTGCAGGCCACGCACAGCGCCGCGTACGGAAGGGCCTTGAGGCGGGCCTTGGGGATGGGGTCGCCGCAGCGCTCGCACGCGCCGTAAGTGCCGGCGTCCATCTTGGCCAGAGCCCGGTCGATCTCGTCGACGGCGGCGCGGGCCTGGGCGCTGAGCAGCAGGTCGCGCTCGCGCTCCACGCCGAGGGTGTCGCCCTCGCCCGACTCCTCGTCGAACTGGACGTCGCCCGGCTCCATGTCTTCGGCGAGCATCTCGGCCTCGTGCAACAGCGACTCGGCCTGCTGGACGTAGCTGGCCCGCTCGGCGAGGAGCTCGGCCCGCTGCTCTTTGAGGAACTTGTCACCGGTCGGCGTGCCGCCGCTCTTCTTGGCCGGACGCGGAGCCCGGGCGGACTGCTCAGAAGGGGCTGCTTTCGTGGTTTTGGGCATCACAAGACGCTCCCGGAGCGCGCTGGGAGGCGGAGCCTACCAGCCGACCGATTTCCACGACCGGGCGATCGGGCTGGCTTACTGTTGACCATGGCATTCGGACCCGTCGACTCCCAGCTGGACCTGGTGGCCCTGGAACACCGGGTCCTGGCCCGGTGGCGTGAGAGCTCGCTGTCCGACCAGGTGACGGCGCTGCGCAAGGGCGCGCCGCCGTGGATCTTCTACGAGGGGCCGCCCACGGCCAACGGCAAGCCCGGCCTCCACCACGTCTGGGCCCGGGTGTTCAAGGACCTGTTCCCCCGGTTCCAGACCATGCGAGGCCACGACGTCCCCCGCAAGGGCGGCTGGGACTGTCACGGCCTGCCGGTGGAGATCGAGGTCGAGAAGGAGCTCGGCCTCACCAACAAGCACCAGATCGAGGCGTTCGGCATCGCCGAGTTCAACGAGCGCTGCCGGCAGTCGGTGGACCGCTACGTGCAGGACTGGGAGGCGCTCACCGAGCGGGCCGGGGTGTGGATCGACAGCGACGACGCCTACCGCACCATGGACACCACCTACGTGGAGTCGGTGTGGTGGCTGGTGCGCCAGCTCTGGGACAAGGGCCTGCTGTACGAGGGTCATCGGGTCAGCCCCTACTGCCCGCGCTGTGGGACCGCCCTCTCCTCCCACGAGCTCGGCCAGCCCGGTGTCTACCGCGATGTGGTGGACCCCGCGGCCTACGTCCGCTTTCCCGTCGTCGGCGGCGAGGTCGACCTGCTGGTCTGGACCACCACCCCCTGGACGCTGATCTCCAACGTGGCTGCGGCCGTCGGGCCCGACATCGAGTACGTGCGGGTGCGGGCCGCCGAGGGCGGTCGCGACATGGTCATGGCCGCCACCCGGGTGGCGGAGGGCGCAAACGTGATCGAGCGCTTCTTCGGTCGCGACCTGGTGGGCGTCCACTACAAGCGCCCGTACGACTTCCTGCCTCTCGACACTGAGTCTCCTGAAGGCGGCGCGCTGCGCGTCGTGGCCGCCGACTTCGTGAGCACCGAGGAGGGCTCGGGCATCGTCCACCTCGCCCCCGCATTCGGCAACGACGACATGGACGTGGCCCGCGCCGAGGGCCTGCCGGTGCTCAACCCGGTCGGCCCCGACGGCACCTTCGACGAGCGCATCACGCCCTGGGCCGGGCGCGGGGTCAAGGACACCGACCGCGAGATCGTCGCCGACCTGCTCCAGCGTGGGCTCCTGGTGATGGCCCAGGACTACACGCACTCCTACCCGCACTGCTGGCGCTGCGGCACACCGCTCATCTACTGGGCCAAGACGTCGTGGTTCGTGCGCACGTCGGACCGCCAGGCCGACCTGCTGCGCGAGAACGAGCAGATCAACTGGTACCCCGAGCACATCAAGAACGGCCGCTTCGGCGACTGGCTGCACAACAACGTCGACTGGGCCCTGTCGCGGGACCGCTACTGGGGCACTCCCCTGCCGGTCTGGCGCTGCGGCGAGGGCCACGACACCTGCATCGGGTCGGTCGAGGAGCTGTCGATGCTGTCCGGCCTCGACCTGAGCCGCCTTGACCTGCACCGCCCGGCCGTCGACGAGATCCCTCTGCCGTGCTCGGCCGAGGGCTGCGACGAGACCGCCCGTCGGGTCACCCCGGTGCTCGACGCCTGGTTCGACTCGGGCGCCATGCCGTCGGCTCAGCACCACTACCCCTTCGGAGACGAGGCCCAATTCCGATCGAGCTTTCCCGCCGACTTCATCTGCGAGGCCATCGACCAGACGCGGGGCTGGTTCTACTCGCTGCTGGCCGTCAACACCCTGGTCTTCGACAGCACGCCGTACCGCAACGTGGTGTGCCTGGCCCACATCGTCGACCAGGACGGGCTGAAGATGTCCAAGTCGAGGGGCAACGTGCTCGACCCGTGGCAGATCTTCGAGGCCTTCGGCGCGGATGCCCTGCGCTGGTACTTCTTCTCGGCCGGGTCGCCATGGACCAGCCGCCGGGTCTACGAGGACGGCATCCGGGAGTCCACCCGCAAGACCCTGCTCACCCTTTGGAACGTCTTCTCCTTCTTCTCCACCTACGCCGACCTCGACGGGTGGGCGCCGGGCGACTGGACCACCAACCACGTCATGGACCGGTGGGTCCTGTCCCAGCTCCGGGCGACGATCACCCAGGTGACCGACAGCCTCGAAGGGTTCGACGCCCTCGGCGCGGCCACGGCCATCGCCACCTTCGTCGACGACCTGTCGAACTGGTACGTGCGCCGGTCCCGCGCCCGCTTCTGGGGTGGGCCGGGCGAACCATCCGACGGCGGCGCCCACGCCGTGCTCTACCGGTGCCTGGTCGTGACCTCACAGCTGCTGGCCCCGCTTTGCCCCTTCCTGGCCGACGAGATGCACCGCATCCTCACCGGTTCGGCCTCGGTGCACCTGACCGACTGGCCGAAGGCCGTCGGACCGCCCGACGTCGAGCTGTCGGCCGAGATGGAGGCGGCCCGGCGGATCGTCGGGCTCGGCCGGGCGGCCCGCACCGACGCCGGTGTGCGAACCCGCCAACCGCTGCGCCGGGCCCTCCTGCTGCACCCGGGCGTCGGGCTGTCGGACGAGGTCAAGGCCGAGGTCAAGGCCGAGCTCAACGTGCGGCACCTCGAAGACGTCGAGACGCTCTCGGATCTGATGACGTGGACCGTTGTGCCCAACTTCAAGGTCCTCGGGCCTCGCCTCGGCAAGCGGGTCAACGAGGTCAAGGCCGCCCTGGCGGGGGCCGACGGCTCCGAGGTGCGCCGGCTGCTCGAGGTCCAGGGCTGGGTCGACGTCGCCGGCGAGCGGCTCGGCCCCGACGACCTCGCGGTGCGGGCCACCCGCCACGAGGACTTCGCCCTGGCCCAGGAAGGTGGCTGGGCCGTGGCCCTCGACCTCGAGCTCGACGACGACCTGCGCCAGGAAGGCATTGCCCGGGAGATCGCCCGCGGCCTCAACGACCTGCGGAAGCTGCGCGACCTGGCCCTCTCCGACCGCATCGCCCTGACCCTCGACGCCGGCCCCCGGGTCGTGGCCGCGGTCGACGCCCACCGCGAGTGGATCTCCGCCCAGGTCCTGGCCACCGAGCTGGTGGTCGGAGCGACGGGCCCGGGAGCCGCCGAGCTCGACGTCGACGGCGAGCAGCTTCGCGTCGACCTGCAGGTGGCCGGCTAAGCGGGAACGGCTACGGGCGTTTGGTGGCCTTCGCGGCCCGCGCCTTCTTGACCGCCGCCTTGGTCGGTGCGGGCGTCTCGGCGGGGACTATGGGCGGGGCGGCCTTGCGGCGCGCCGGGCTCTTGGTCACCGGCCCTGGCGCCTTTTTCGCTGCTGCAGCCTTCCTGGTCGGCGCCTTCTTGACCGGCTCCCTGGTCGGAGTCGTCGTCGTAGCCGGTGGCACCGGTATCGCGGTGGCCGCCTTCCGAGCCGGCGCCTTCCGAACGGGCGCCTTCCGAACGGGCGCCTTCCGAGCAGCCGGCGCCTTGCGGGACAGCGACTTGTGGGCCGCCGCCGGCATGGCCATGGGGCCCGACTTGGCGGCGAGCCGTTCGACGCGGTCGAGGATGGTGCCCCGAGCCCGTCCCTGCTGCTCACGGGCGCGGACCTGGGCCAGCTCGTCGGCATCGAGGTCGCTGAGGCGGGGCAAGATCTGTCCGACGGTGAGCGAGTCGTAGTTGGCGATCGGGAACTCGTCGACCGGCGACACCAGATCGTCGACCTCGTCCGCTTCGTCGTCCTCGATCTCGCCGGCCGCCAAGTCGTCGTCGTCCGCGACGGGCCCGACGGGGATGACCGCGGCATCGCTTGGGGCGACGTCGCCGTCGGACTCCCACTCGTCGTCGTCCACCTCCCATGCCGGCTCCGCCTGTGCGGCCAGCAGCACGTCGACCCGGCTCAGGATGGTGAAGCGGTTCTTGCCCGCGGTCTCTCGCTCACGCACGGCCTCGAGCTGGTTGCGGTCGAGCGAGCCCAGCCGGCGAAGAAGGTCGGTGGCCCGCAACTTGTCGTAGTCGGCGATGGGGAAGTCGTCGTCGCCCTCACCCGAAACGGCGGGCATCTCCGTGGTCACCGGCTCCCCGGCGCTGACGACGTCGGGCTCGCGCTCCGGCTCCGGAGTCGCGACCGCGGGCGGCTCCTCACCCCGCCGGCCGCGAAGGCGGCCGAGGAGGGCGGTGCCCGCCGCCTTGGTGGCGGCGTCGTCGCTCACCCCACGAGCCGGAGGTGCCGGAGTGGGTGAGGAGGTCGACGATGGCGGGGGAGGCGGCGTGAAGCTGGTTGTCTCGGTCGCACTGGAAGCCGGTGCCCCCACCGACGCCGGGACGGGAGGAGCCGACGCAGGCGGCGTGAACGGCCTCCCGATCGGGGCCGCCTTGGGCTCGGGCCGGCCACGGAGGACGGCGACGGCCAGCACGACGCCGGCCAGCACGCTGCACGCGATCGACAGGTAGATGAGAGTTAATCCCGACTGCAACAGTCCGACGACGAGCGTCACCGCTGCTGCCAGGACGAGCACGAAGCTCACCAGAACCAACACGTCACCATCCCAATCTCTGTAGGTAGAACCGCGCGCATCCTAAGCGCGCGCATCCCGTAGCGCTCAGGCTCCGCCAGCCATGCGTACACGCTACTAACAGATGGCGGACCGCAGGATCGAGATGCCGAAGAACACCACGAGGGGTGACAGGTCGAGGCCCATGCCTCCCATTCCCAGGGGCGGGATCACCCGCCGGATCGGCGCCAACACGGGCTCGGTGATCGAGTACAGGAACCCGTACACCGAGGCCAGACCGGAACCGGGGTCCACCGGGAACCAGGACAGGATGATGCGGGCGAACATCACGATCAGGTAGGCGCCGAGGAGCCCACAAAGCAGACTTTGGATCACGTCAGGAGCGGTACAAGCCGCGCTCTTGCAAGCGACGCTTCTCTTCCGGGGAGACCTCGACGTTGGACGGCGTCAGCAGGAAGACCTGGTCAGCCACCCGTTCCATGGCTCCACCGAGGCCATAGGTGAGGCCGGACGAGAAGTCGATCAGCCGTCGGGAAAGGTCGCGATCGATCCCCTGGAGGTTCACGATAACGGGCTGGTTCGACTTCAGCTTGTCTCCGATCTCCTGGGCGTCGTTGAACCCTACCGGCACGGTCACGTGCACCTTGGCCGACTGGGGTTGGGTGAAGGGCCGGACGACCGAGGGACGCGGTTGGACCGTGACCGCGCCGCTCCCGCCCATGCCGCCACCACCCATGCCCGCGCTGGCTCCCAAGCCCGCGCTGCCCCCCATCCCCCGGGGCTCACCACGCGGGTCGCCGCCTCTCGGATCGCCGCCTCTCGAGTCGTAGCCGCGCGGTTCCATGCTGGGAGCGTCGTCACGCGGCAGCGTGCGCACGCCGGTCGGCTCCGGCTCGTACATGTTCTCGACCGGCTCCGGCATGGCACGCGACCCGCGGCGCAGCGGCGCCGGCTGGGCCTGCGCCTGTGGTTGCGGCTCGTCGTACGGCTCGAACTCCTCGTATTCGTCGTCGTCGACCAAGCCCAAATAGACCATGGTCCGTCGCCAGATTGATGCCATACCGCGTCGCCTCCTTGGCTTCCTGAGCCTATCGCCGCATTGACGGCGCGACAGGCCGCGCCCCGAACAAACCGCGCCCTACGCGCACCATCGTGGAACCCTCCTCGACCGCCACGCCGAGGTCGTCGGTCATGCCCATCGAACGCTCGACCAGACCCAACCGGTCCGCCAGCGCGCTCACTTTCCGAAAGCCCGGCCGGGCCAGCTCCGGCGCCCCCGCCGGCCCCACCGCCATGAGGCCTCGCACGTCGAGCCCGAGCCCGTCGAGGCGCTCGACCAGGTTTGGCACGTCGTCGGGGACGCACCCGTTGCGTCCCGCCGAAGGTTCGCTGTTTCCATCGATGCGGTCGATGCGCACCTGCACGAGCACGCGCGCGCCCGGCGCCCGCCTCGCGATCTCCTCGCCGGCTGCCACCCGGTCGACGCCTTGCCACAGGTGAACCACGCCGGCGATCGACTTGACCTTGTTGCGCTGGACCCGGCCCAGGAAGTGCCATCGGCGACCGTCGCCGCCGGCCGCCTGCGACTTCTGGTCGAGCTCCTGGGCGTAGTTCTCGCCCACGTCGTCCAGCCCCATCGCGCCAGCCGCCTCGACCGCCTCGGCGCCGAAGCCCTTGGTGACCGCGACCACGACGATGTCGTCGGGCGCCCGCCCCGTGGCTGCGATGCGGGCTCGAACCTCAGCCAGCCGCTCGGCCAGCGCGGTGGTGTCGACCGTGTCGCTCACCGCCAGACCACCGTGGCCTGGCGCTGCTGCTCGCCGCGGGCACGCCAGGAGAAGTACCGCGGGGAGCAGGCCGTGCACTCGTCCACGTCGACGATGGCCGCGGGGTCGAGACCGGCGCCAACCAGCGCGCCGTGCACCGCGGCGGGAAGGTCGAGCGCACGGTCGCCAGCGGTCGTGGTGGCTCGGACATCTTCACCCAAGTGGGCGGCGACGCGGTCGAGATCTTCCGGACCGAAGGCGTAGCACTCAGCATGAATGCACGGGCCGACGACCGCCTCGATGTCGGTGGCGCCCAGCGCCCGCATCTCCCCGACCGTCGCGTCGATGACGCCGGCCGTCACCCCGCGCCAACCGGCGTGGGCGACGCCGATCACGCCTTCGGCGCTGGCCAGGGCCACGGGAGCGCAGTCGGCCGTCAGCACCGCCACCGCGCAGTTGGCCTCGGCCGTTACCGCGGCATCGGCACGGGCGCCGGCCGCGTCGCCCGGACCGTTGACCCGCACGACGTCGGCGCCGTGGACCTGCCGGAGCCACGTCCACGGGAGGTCGACGACGGCGCGCCGGCGGGCGGCCACGTCGGGGCACACGCGTACCACCGCGTCGCCCCCATGGCCCATGTCGCCCTCGGCCCGTCCCGTGAACGCGACGTGGGCCGAGCACAGCGACAGCGGGGGCCGGCGGGCGGCGCCTCCCGACGTCAGCTTCTGGCGGCTCTCCGCCGACGTCGTCTTCTGGCGGCTCTCCGCCGACGTCAGCTTCTGGCGGCTCTCCGCCGACGTCATCTGGAAATCAGGGTCACTTCAGGAACGAGGGAACGTCGAAGTCGTCGTCGTCGGACCCGAGCTCGAGGTCGTCGTCGCCCGTACCGAAGATGTCCTCTTGCGGTCGCTCGGGCTCGCGCTCGCGGCGCCCGCCCAGGCCGAACACCGGGCCACGACCGGCGCCTGCGGCCGGCTTGGCCGGCGCCGGTTCCGCCCGCTCGCGGTCGCGCCCCTCGTCCCACCGGTCGAAGCCGGCGGCGATGACCGTGACGCGCACCTCGTCGCCCATGGCGTCGTCGATCACCATGCCGGCGATGATGTTGGCGTCAGGGTGGGCCACCTCATGGATGATCTCGGCCGCCTCGTTGACCTCGAAGAGGCCGAGGTCGCTGCCGCCGGAGATGTTGAGGAGGATGCCCCGGGCGCCTTCGATGGAGGCCTCGAGCAACGGACTGGCGATGGCGGCCCGGGCCGCGTTGAGGGCCCGCCCGTCGCCGGACGCGTACCCGATGCCCATGAGCGCCGAGCCGGCGTTGGTCATGATCATCTTCACGTCGGCGAAATCGGTGTTGATCAGGCCCGGTGTATTGATCAGGTCGGTGATGCCCTGGACGCCCTGCAGGAGGACCTCGTCGGCCATCTTGAAGGCGTTGAGCGCCGACGTCTTGTCGTTCGACACCGACAGCAACCGGTCGTTCGGGATGACGATGAGGGTGTCGACCTTCTCTTTCAGCTTGGCGATGCCGGTCTCGGCCTGCACCGAGCGTCGCCGGCCCTCGAAGGCGAAGGGCCGGGTGACCACGCCGACGGTGAGGGCGCCGAGCTGCTTGGCGATCTCGGCCACGACGGGCGCGCCGCCGGTGCCGGTGCCGCCGCCCTTGCCCGCGGTGATGAAGACCATGTCGGCGCCCTTGAGCACCTCCTCGATCTCGTCACGGTGGGCCTCGGCCGCCTGGGCGCCGACCTCGGGGTCGCTGCCGGCGCCGAGGCCCCGGGTCAGCTCACGACCGATGTCGAGCTTCACGTCGGCGTCGCTCATCAGCAACGCCTGGGCGTCGGTGTTGACGGCGATGAACTCCACGCCGCGCAGTCCGGCGTCGATCATCCGGTTGACGGCGTTCACGCCGCCGCCCCCGATCCCGACCACCTTGATGACAGCCAGATAGTTCTGTGGTGCGCCGATCATCGGCCCTCCTGACGGTTTGACGTTCCTGGGACGAGCCTTCGCCGAGGCTGCGCCAACTCTCCTGACCGCCGGTCGTCCAGCGGTCATTTCTGTTGCCCTCACAGCCACGGTCTCCCACCCACCTCTACGTCGACTTGAGGTTGATAGTTATGTCAACCTACCCTTGGGGTCGACACATTAACGGGGGTCTCGCTCCGGGTCAACACGGGGCTTTCCGGACGCCGCACGTCGAGCACGGCCAGGTGGCGAATGTCGACCTGAGCCAGCACCGTACGGATGGCGTTGAACTTGCGGTCGAGGTCGTCCGGAGGGCCCAAGCGCACCGTGCCTTCAGGGTGGAGGCGGATGTCCACCTCACCCCGGCGGCCCTCGGCCGGAGCGACTCCCAGCGTCCGGGCCCGCAGCTCGGCCGGTAGGGCGGCGGCCACGGCTAAGGCGGGCACGCCGTCGGGCCCGAGGTTGGTCCCGGCCGGGCCGGCGGGCGGCAGGCCGGCCAGCACGGCCAGTCCGGGGGGCGGCGCGTCGGTCCACTCGAGGACCCGTCCGGAGCCGTCGACCAGCGCGGCTCGGCCGCCGGCCGACGGCGCCACCGCCACCGGTTCCCGCTCGACCACCCGGATCCGGACCTCGCCCGGCCATCGCCGCCACACCGTGGCCTGGCGCACCCACGGCAGCCTTTCCACACCTCGGACCGCGGCTTCCTGGTCGACCCCGGAGAGCGGTTCGCCGCGCCGCAGGCCCGACGCGGAGCGGGCCTCGTCGGGCGGGGTGTGGATGGTGCCCATCACCACGACCCGGTCGATGTCGAGCAACGAGGAGCCGTTGACCGCCCATCCCCCCACCCCCAGCACGGTCACCGCGGTGACGCCGACCAGCACCCGGAAACGACGCTTGCCCTCTTCGCGGCGCACCTCCACCCGGCGTCGATGGATGCGGGGATCCATCTTGATCATCGCCTCAACCTCCAGTCGAGGGTGAGGAATCGAAGCCCACGAGGCGGTTCTCAAGCTGCAAGACGATCCCATGCCGGTTTTCCACGGTTGTCCGCACCTCCTCGATAAGGGCAAAGACGTCGTCGGCCGAGCCGCCGGCGTCCACCTGTACGAAGTTGGCATGCTTCGGCGACACAAACGCGGACCCCCGGCGATGGCCCCGCAGGCCGGCGGCGTCGATCAGCCGGCCGGCCGAGTCGTTCTCGGGGTTGGCGAACACCGATCCTGCGTTGGCGCCGCCAGGCTGATGCTCCCGCCGCCACCGCACCACCGCGGCGATCTCCGCCTCCGCCTCGGTCTGGTCGCCGGGCCGGAGGGCGAACTCGGCCGCCACCACCACCTCGAGAGGCCCGATCGCAGACTGCCGGTACTCCAGCCCGAGGGCGGCGGCGTCAACCTCCGTCGCGCCCGCGTCGGGGTCCCCTCCCAGGTCCCAGATCCACGCCCGGGTCAGGATGGCCCGGACGTCGGATCCGTGCCCGCCCGCGTTCATCCGCACCGCCCCCCCGACCGAGCCGGGGACGCCCACTCCCCATTCCAATCCGCGCAGCCCGAGAGCGGCGGTGCGCCGGGCCAGGACGGGCAGGCTGACGCCGCCCCCGGCCCGCACCCCGTGCGGGCCGGGGTGGATGGCGGCGTAGAAGTCGCCAAGGGTCAAGGCCAGACCGGGGAACCCCCGATCCGACACGAGGAGGTTGGAGCCCCGGCCCACGACGAGCACTGGCACCCCGCTGGCCGCCACGGCCCGGCCGGCGAGGGCCAGCTCCGCCGGCCCGCAGCCCCCGAGCAGGAGGGCGGCCGGTCCGCCCACCCCATAGGTCGTGAACGGGCCAAGGGGGATGTCGCGCCGGGCGCGGTCGCCCAGCACCGCGGCCGCGGCCGCCACCGCGTCACGGTTCACGAAAGCAGCTCGTCGGGAAGCGTGGTCAGGTCGCCGGCGCCCAGGGTCAGGCACAAGTCGCCGGGGCGCAGCTGGTCGCGCAGGAACGCCACGACGTCGGCCCGCTCCGGGATCCATTCCACCCGGGCCGAAGGGTGGCCCTCCCGCACAGCGTCGGCCACCAGCCGGCCGGACACCCCGGACCGGGGTGGTTCCCCGGCCGAGTAGATCTCGGTGATCACCACGATGTCGGCGTCGTCGAACGCGTCGGCGAAGTCGCCCCACAGCGCCTCGGTGCGGCTGTAGCGGTGGGGCTGGAAGACGCAGACCACCCGGCCCCAGCCGGCCTCGCGGGCGCCGGCCAGCGTGGGAGCGACCTCCCCGGGGAGATGGGCGTAGTCGTCGACGAAGGTGACCCCGGCCCTCTCCCCCCGGACCTGCGACCTGCGACCGACGCCGGCGAACCCGGCCACGCCGGCGGCGGCTCCATGGAACGAGGCTCCGGCCAGCAAGGCGGCGCCGATGGCCGCGGCGGCGTTGCGGGCGTTGTGGCGCCCGGGTAGCGGCACCTGGACCTGCCCCAGCTCCGCGCCTTCCTGGACGACGGTGAAAGAGGTCGTCCCCCGGCCGACGTCGTAGTCGACCATCCGCAGGCCGGCCCCCGGCGCGAACCCGTACGTGCCCGCCGATTCGGCCCCGCCCAGCCGGGCGGCCACGGGATCGTCGGCGCAGACCAGCCGCCCGCCGCCGGCGTGAGCCAAGAAGAGGGCGAAGGCGTCGACCAGCGGGCCGAAGCCGCCGTAGTGCTCGAGGTGGTCGGGCTCCACGCTGGTCACCACCGCGATTTCGGCGTCGAGGTCGAGGAAGGTGCCGTCGCTCTCGTCGGCCTCCACCACCAGCCACTCGCCGCTCCCCCACCGGGCGCCGGTGCCGAAGGCGGCGATCTCGCCCCCGACCACGAACGAGGGCTCGAGGCCGGCGGCGTCCAGCGCACACGAGAGGAGGGCCGAAGTGGTGGTCTTGCCGTGGGTCCCGGCCACGGCGATGGTGCGCCGGAGGCGGGTCAGGGCGGCCAACACGTCGGCCCGGCGCAGCACCGGGATGCCCAAACGCCGTGCCGCCTGCACCTCCGGGTTCTCCGGGGCGATGGCGGTCGAGATGGCCAGCGCGTCGACTTCCGGCCTCACGTGCGCGCCGTCGTGGCCCACGGAGGCTACGACTCCGACGTCCCGCAGGCGGTCGAGCACAGAAGACGGGCGCAGGTCGCTGCCCGAGACACGGTGGCCCATGGCGGCCAGAACCTCGGCAATGGCGCTCATCCCCGACCCACCCAACCCGACCACGTGGATAGACAGGGGCCTGGCCAGGTCGACGGGCTCAGCCACGCCGCCCCCCGGACGGCCGGGCGGCAGGGTCGGCATGGGCCTCCACCAGCGCGGCCACCGCCTCGGCCGCGTCCCGGCGGGCGATCCGTGACGCCGCCACCTCCATCGCCTCCACCCGAACCGGGTCGCCCAGCAGCCCGTCGACCTCGGCGATCAGCCGTGCTGCCGACATCTCCGCGTCGGTCACCAGCACGGCTGCCCCGGCGTCGGACAGGTGGCGGGCGTTGGCGGTCTGGTGGTCGCCAGGCGCCCCGGGCAACGGCACGAGCACCGACGGCAGCCCCACCGCCGCCAGCTCTGCCACCGTATTGCCGCCGGCCCGGGAGACGGCGAGGTCGGCTGCGGCCAGCGACAGCTCCCGCTGGTCGTCGTAGCGGACCGGCTGGTAGAAGAGGCCGCCAGCAGCAGGCGGCCGGTCGGCCACCTGGCCGGTCACCAGCGACCAGTCCCGCTCACCGATCACGTGCCGCACGGCCAGGTCCTTCCGGTCGGCCCACGCCTCCAGCGCTCCCAGCACCGCCGTGTTCAGGCGCAGGGCGCCCAGCGAACCGCCGAAGAGGGCAAGCACCCGCCTGCCCTCGGGCAGTCCGAGCTCCGCCCGGGCCGCAGCTCGTCCGGAGGGGCTCCGGTCGACGTCCAGGATCTCCTGCCGCACGGGGTTTCCGGTGACGACCGCCCGGGGCAGGGGCGTGCCGGGGAATGGCACGGACGCCGCCTTGGCAAAGCGCCCGACCAGGCGGTTCGCCGCGCCGGGGACCGCGTTCTGCTCGGCCACCACCACCGGCACGCCCAGGGTGACCGCCGCCATGGCGCACGACACGCTGGCCCACCCGCCCATGGCCAGCACCACCGAGGGCCGGCGGGCCCGCACGAGCGACACCGCCTCCCCCGCCGCCCGGGCCAGGCCCCACGCCGCGCCCAGGTTCTCGGCGGTGAGCCGTCGCTGGATGCCCCGACCCGGCAGCAGGGTGACGCCGAACCCGGCCGCAGTCACCATGGCCCCCTCGGTCCCGCGCTGCCCGCCGACCCAGTGGATCGTCTCCGAGGCATGGCCGCGGGCGACCAGCGCCCGGGCCACGGCAAGGCCGGGGACGACGTGGCCCGCGGTCCCTCCCCCGGCGATCACCGCCCAGGTGTCACTGCTCACGAGCCGCCGTTCATGTGGAGGCGCGTCTGGCCTGGCGGGCGACGTTGAGAAGGATGCCCGTGGCGGCCATGGTGACCACCAGCGACGAACCGCCGAACGACACGAACGGCAGGGGTACCCCGGTTACCGGGAGAAGGCTGGTGACGGCGCCCATGTTGACGAAGGCCTGCCCGCACACCCAGGCGGTGACGCCGGCGGCGAGCAGGGCGCCGAACCGGTCCGGCGCCCTCAGCGCGGTACGGACGCCGACGACCGCGAAGGCCACGAACAGCCCCACCACGCCGAACGTGCCGATCAGGCCCAGCTCCTCGCCCACGATCGCGAAGATGAAGTCGGTATGGGCGTTGGGGAGGAACCCCCACTTGGCCCGGCTGGCCCCCAGGCCGACCCCGCCCACGTGGCCGGTGCCCAGGGCGACGAGCGACTGTGCCACCTGGTAGCCGGTGTTCTGGAAGTCACCGAAGGGGTCCCGGAACGACGACACCCGCTCCCAGCGGTAGCCCTCGACCTTGGCCAGGACCACGGAGACGACCGAGCCGACCGTGCCGAGAGTGGCCATGGGGACGAGCCGGACGCCACCGACGAACATGAGGACGAACACGATGAAGAAGATCAGCAACGTCGTCCCCATGTCCGGCTGCACCAGGACCAGAACGGCCAACAGACCAGTGGTGACCAGCAACGGGCGCATGACGCTGCGCCAATCGGACACCAGGTCGACCCGGCGGGCGAGGAGGTCGGCGCCGAACAGCAGGATGGCCAGCTTGGCCAGCTCCGACGGCTGGATACGGAACGACGGGGTGCCCAGCCACCGCGACGACCCTCCGGCAGTGATGCCCACCCCGGGCACCAGCACCAGGACGAGCATTACGAACGACCCGCCGAGCAGGAACGGCACCGCCCGGCGCCAGTGGTGATAGTCGGCGAGTGCGGCGCCCACCAGCACCGCCGCGCCGATGGCCACCCACATGACCTGACGGGTGAAGAAGACCCATGCGCCGCCATAGCTGCGCAGCGCCTCCACCGAGGAGGCCGACAGCACCATCATCAGCCCGATGGTGCAGAGCATGGCGACGATCGCCGCCAGCAGCACCCATCCCGTGTCGTCGACCGTCGGCTCCACGGGGCGAACGCGCTTCCCGGCCGGCTTTCGCGCCGTCTTCGCCGGCGCGGCGGGCCCCCGGCGCGGCGCGCGCTTGACAGTCGGAGTGGCTGTGTCAGTCGGCATGGTGGCCCTCCAGCAGGGCGTGGACGGCGGCGGCGAAGTCGTCGCCCCGCTCGGCATAGGACCGGTACCAATCGAAGGACGCGCAGCCCGGCGACAGGAGAACGACGTCGCCGGGGCGGGCGGCGGCGGCGGCGGCGGCCACGGCGTCGGCCATGGAAGCGGCCAGCTGCACAGGGACACGGCCGTCGAACACGGCTGCCACCTGGGGGCCCGCCTCGCCGATGGCCACGACGGCCCGGACCCGGTCGGCGACCCGGGACAGCTCGGACAGGTCGAGGCCCTTGTTGCGCCCGCCGGCCAGCAGGACGACGGACTCGAAGCCCCGCACGGCGGCCACCGTGGCGTGGGGATTGGTGGCCTTCGAGTCGTCGTACCAGCGCACGCCGTTCGAGTACGCCACCAGCGTGAGCCGGTGCGGAAGGGGGGCATGGCTCACCAGGGCGGCGCGGACCCCGTCGACCGTTGCCCCTGCGGCCAAGGCGGCCGCGGAGGCGGCCAGGGCGTTGGCCACGTCGTGGGGCAGGGCTCGGGACAGGCGGGTGACCTCGATGAGGGGGCCGCCGGGGCCGCGCAGCCACCCGTCGACCACGGTGAAGTCGGCCCGCGCCGGCCCCAGGCCGAAGGTGACGACCCGGGAAGGAGCGCTGGTGGCCTGGGCCATCACCTCCGGGTCGTCGGCGTTGACCACCGCCACGTCGGTGGGACCCTGCCGGGCCCAGATGCGGGCCTTGGCCGCTATGTAGGCCGTGAGGTCGCCGTGCCAGTCAAGGTGGTCGGGGGCCACGTTGAGCCACACCGCCACGACCGGACGGAACGACTCGACGAACGCCAGCTGGAACGAGGAGACCTCGGCCACCACGATCTTGAGATCCTCGTTGGCCACAGCGTCGCTCAGGGGCAGGCCGATGTTCCCGGCGGCGACGGACGGGATGCCCGAGGCGGTCAGCATGTCGGCCACCAGGCTGGTGACCGTCGTCTTGCCGTTGGTGCCGGTGACGGCCACGAGGGGGCAGATCGACCACCGCGAGGCCAGTTCGACCTCTCCCCGCACCGGCACACCGGCGGCCTTCGCCAGCCCGTAGACCGGATGGGATGCGGCCACGCCAGGGCTGGGGACCACCACGTCGGCCCGTACGACCAGGTTGGCCAGGGCGTCCATGCTCGGCTGCTCCACCAGCAGGATGCCAAGGGCGGCCGCCGCGGCGCGGGCATCGTCGCCGGGGGCGTCGTCGACCGCGGCCACGCTCGAGCCCCGCACCAGCAGGTGGCGGGCCACGGCCTGGCCGCTGCGGCCGAGCCCGACCACCAACGCCCGTTCGGTGGCGGCCCGGGTGCCGGACGTCGACAGCACGGGTGGCGCAGCCGAGGCGGGCATGACCGGAGGCTCGGCCGGCGCCGACACCGCGTGGACGCGATGGTCGTCCGGCGCCTCAGGCTCCGCCGGTGCTTCCCGCTCGGCCGGCATCGGCTCGTCCGGGGGGACGGGCGCCGCCACCTCTTGGGCCGGCACCTCCTCATGCCCCGCCAGTGTCACGCCGGCCGGCGCCCCCTGGTCGACGGGCGCGGCCACGTCCGCAGCGGGCACAGCCTCGTCGGCCGGTCCGCTCGGCTGCACGTTCTCCCGGTCGTCGTGCTGGTCAACCAAGGGTGGCCCCCGGGCATCCGCTCTGCAGGAAGTCGGCGTAGAAAAGGCCGATGGCCACCGCCGTGCACAATGAGGCGAGGATCCAGAAACGCACGATGACCGTCGTCTCCGGCCAGCCCACCAGCTCGAAGTGGTGGTGGATCGGCGCCATCCGGAAGACCCGGCGGTGGAACACCTGGAACACGGCCACCTGAATGACCACCGACATGGTGATCATCACGTACAGCCCACCTACCACGGGGAGCAGGAGATGGGTGTTGGTCGTCAGGGCCAGCGCCCCGAGGCCGGTGCCCAAGGCCAGCGAGCCGGTGTCGCCCATGAAGATTCTGGCCGGGGCCGCGTTCCACCACAGGAAGCCGGCGCAGCTGCCGGCCAGGGCGGCGGCGATGAGCGACAGGTCCAGGGCCGGGCCGACTCCGTAGCACTCGGGATGGCGGAACTGCCAGAAACCGATGAAGACGAATGCACCGAACCCGTACATGGCCGAACCGGCGGCCAAGCCGTCCAGGCCGTCGGAGAGGTTCACCGCGTTCGATATGGCCAGCAAAATAAGCAGGGCCCAGACGACGTAGCCGAGTTTGGGCAGGCCGATGTCGAGGGACCGCGCGAAGGAGAGGTCGGTGTTCACCTTGGCCCGGTAGACCGCCAGCAATGCGAAGAGCAGGAACACCGCCACCAGCGACCCCGCCTTGGCCGACTTGTTCAGCCCCAGGCTCCGCTGGCGGGAGACCTTGATCCAGTCGTCGAGCAGACCAACTGCGGCCGCAGCCAGGATGACGAAGAGCACGAGCGCCCCGGAGGCGGTGAACACCGCACCGGTATAGAGGTGACTGGCCAAGTACCCGATGGTCGCCGCCCCCACCATGGTGATGCCGCCCATGGTCGGCGTGCCGGCCTTGGAGAAGTGCCCCTGAGGGCCGTCGTCGCGGATTTGCTGCCCTATGCCGCGCGCCTCCAACCACCGGATCAGGATGGGGGTGCCCAGGATGGCGACCATGAGCGCGGTGGCCCCGGCGACCAGGAGCGCTACCACCTTGTCCCCCTCGTGCCCAGGATCTCGGCGGCGACGGCGCGGTCGTCGAACGGAATGACCTGGTCACCGACGGCCTGGGTCGTCTCGTGGCCCTTGCCGGCCAGGACGACCACGTCGCCCGGGCGCGCCGCGCCGAGGGCCAAGGCGATGGCGGCCCGGCGATCAGGCTCGACGGCGAGCACCTCGGCTCGGGTCACGCCGGAGCGGACCTGGTCGATGATGGCCGCCGGGTCCTCGCGACGCGGATTGTCCGAGGTCAGCACGGCGAAGTCGGCCAGGCGGGTCGCCACCTCTCCCATCAACGGCCGCTTGGCCCGGTCACGGTCGCCACCGCAGCCGAACACTACGACGACCCGTCCCCCGCCGGCCATCTGACGGGCGCCGGCCAGGGTCTGCTCGAGAGCGTCGGGGGTGTGGGCGTAGTCGACGAGCACCGAGAAGGGCTGGCCCCGCTCGACGGGCTCGTTGCGGCCGGGCACCGAGGCCACGTTCGAGAGGCCCTTGGCGATCGCCGGTGCCTCGAGCCCCAGCTCCCGGGCCGCGGCGGCTGCGGCCAGGGCGTTGGCCACGTTCACCGTCCCCGCCAGGTGCAGGCGAACCGGCTCGCCCTCCCACCGGAACGTGCTGCCCGACCGGTCGACGTGCAGGTCCACCGCCTCCGCCAGCGAGAAGGGGCTGGTGGGTATGGGGGCCGACTCCAACAGGCGCCGGCCCCAGGGGTCGTCGGCGTTGACCACGCCGACCGCGGCGCGGTCCGGGTGGAACAGCGACGCCTTGGCCGCGAAGTAGTCCTCCACGGTCCCGTGGAAGTCGAGGTGGTCCTGGCTGAGGTTGGTGAAGACAGCCGCCGCGAAACGGACCGCGTCGACCCGGTGCTGTACGAGGGCGTGGGAGCTGACCTCCATGGCCACCGCCGTAAAGCCCTCGCCGGCCAGCTCCGCAAGGTGGGCCTGGAGCTCCGGAGCAGCGGGAGTCGTCCGCTCGCCGGAGAGCGTGCCGATGACCGCAGCCCGGCGGCCGTCGGCCTCGAGCACGGACCGCAGGAAGTGGGTCGTCGTCGTCTTCCCGTTCGTGCCGGTGACACCCACCACCGTCATCCGGTGCGACGGGTGGTCGAACAGGGCCGCCGCCACGGGGGCCATGGCGGCGCGGACGTCGCCGACCGCCACCTGCGGGACGTCGACCTCGACGAACCGCTCCACCAGTAGGGCGGCAGCGCCGGCGGCCACCGCCTGCGGAGCGAAGTCGTGGCCGTCCACCTGCGAACCGCGCACGCAGCAGAACAGAGTGCCGGGCACGACGGATCCCGAGTCGTGGCTGATGGCCACGATCTCCGCGCCCTCCGGGTCTCCCCGAGCGGCGCGCACCTCAAGGTCGCCGAGCAGCCGACTGAGTCGCACGCAGTCCCTATGGTCTCGTCGTCGAGATCCCGAGCGTAGTGACTGCGCCGCTCACGGCCGGCGCCACACTCACAGGGACGCCGGGCGCCGGCTTCGCGGGGATGGAGAGGTGGCGGATGCCGAAGTTGCCCAGGGCCGCGAACACCGGGGCCGCCACCACGCCCCCGTAGTAGGGGGTGGGCTCGTCGAGCATCACGATGGCGGACAGCCGGGGCGCTTCAGCGGGCAGGAAGCCGACGAAGCTGGCCATGTAGTTGTCGCTGTAGCCGGCCCTCGTCTTCGACGGCTTGCGAGCCGTCCCCGTCTTGCCCGACACGGTGTATCCCTCGATACGGGCCGCGGTGCCTGTGCCGATGTCGACTGCGGCGGTCAGCATCCGGCTCACCTCGGCGGCGGTGGCCTCGGACACCACCCGGCGCGTGGCGGGCGGCTGGGCCGGTCGCACCTTGCCGGCGGCGTCGACCGTGGCCTTGACCAGGCTGGGGGCGACGTATGTGCCGCGGTTGGCGATCGTGTTGTAGGCGCCCAGCATCTGCACCGCGGTCACGGCCACACCCTGACCGATGGGGATGCTGCCCATCGACGTGCCGGACCACTCGTCGGGGTCGAGCATCAACCCACCGGACTCACCGGGGAAGTCGAGGGCGGTGGCCTCGGCGAGCCCGAACGCCCGCAGGTACCGGTCGACACCGGCCTTGCCCAGGCGCTGGGCGATCTGGATGGTGCCGACGTTGGACGAGTGGGCCAGGATGTCGGCCGTCGTCCACCACATCAGTGGGTGGGGCTCGGAGTCGCGGAAGGTGACGTCGGCGACCAGCAGGTTGTCGGCCACGTTCATGCGGGTGGACGGGACGACCACGCCTTCCTCGAGAGCGCCGGCGATCGTCGCCACCTTGTTGGTGGAGCCAGGTTCGAAGACCCGGGTCAGGGCCATGTTGTCGGCAGGGGGGACGGGTTGGCTCCCCGACTTCTCGACCATCAGGTTGGCCATGGCCAGGATTTCGCCGGTGGTGGGATCCATGACCACAGCTATGCCGCCCTTGGCGTTGGAAGCCAGGATCGACTCGCCGAGCATCCGCTCGGTCTCGTACTGCATGGTCCGGTCGATCGTCAGCACCAGGTTGTCGCCCCGGGCCGAGGGCTCGAGCTGGCGCAGGCCGGCGGCGATCTCGTTGCCGCCAGGATCGCGCTCCACCACCAGCTCGCCGGCCCGGCCGTTGAGCAGCTCCTCGAACTGCAGCTCCAGGCCGGACAGGCCCTCGTCGTCGGTGCCCACCTCGCCGAGCACGGGCCCGGCGAGCGTGCCCGAGGGCACGATGCGCTTGGGCTCCTCGTAGAACTGGACACCTGTCAGGTTGAGGCGCTTCACCGCCTCGGCCACCGCGTCGTCGACCTTGCGCGCCAGGTAGACGAAGGAGGTGTCGTCGGATTCCAGGCGCTCCCGCAGGGTCTTCTCGTCCACCTGCAGCACCGGGGCCAGGGCTCGAGCGGCTCCCATGGGGTCGGCCACCACGGTGGGATCGGCCCACACGGTCTGGCGGCGGGTCGACACCGCCAGCTCGGCCATGTTGCGGTCGAGGATGGCCCCCCGCTCGGCCGGCAGGACGACGGACTCCAGGCGCTGGGATTCGCCGAACACCGCGTAGCGCCGGGCCGAGAAGCCCTGGACCACGGTCAGGCGGACGACCACGGCGATGAAGGCGAGGCTGAGAAGGACGAGGAGTGCCACCAGCCGCTTGCGGACGGGCGGGGCGGCCGCAACAGGCCCGCGGAGGCGGGAGGGCGGAGTCTTGGGCGCGTCGAGGCGCCCGCCGGGGACGGCCCGCAGCCGCGGTGACCGGGTCGGCGGGCGCCGGGGCGCAACCGGCCGAGCCGGTCACCGCGGC
>Ga0247713_1000398_pt1 | contig 27862 bp, 19 predicted proteins | sample 21E_NmetaG_FD_189936 | JGI IMG/M metagenome (GOLD analysis project Ga0247713, IMG submission 189936) | Soil microbial communities from hillslope of Landscape Evolution Observatory, University of Arizona, Oracle, AZ, United States - 2-1-E_N | ecosystem: Engineered > Artificial ecosystem >... | reverse complement strand
GGACACTTCGTTGGTGTCGGCGTTGGCACCGGTGTTGGCGGTGCTGTTGGCGGTTCCAACCGCCATCGAGGCGCCGCTGGCGCCCGAGGGGCCGGAGTCGCCTGAGGTGGCGCCGCCCGCCGTGTTGGCGACGGTGGTGCCCAGGATTCCCGCGTTGGCGGCGCCCAGGATGCCGGTGTTGGTGGCAGTGGGGTTGGCAGTCGCCGCACCGGTCGGGCCGGTCGGGCCGGAGACCCCGCTGCGCGAGACCGGGCTGGAGGCGGCTGAGCTGGTGGCGGCGCCGGTGTCGTCGGTGTTGGTGGCGCTGGTCTGAGCGGTGGCCGAGCCGGAGCTCCCCGAGGTGGCGGTGGGCGTGACCGTGACGGTGTTCGCCCCACCGTTGCCGCCGCTGGCGACTGCCGTGCTGACGCCCGTCCCGGAGATGCTGGCGCCGGCGACGATCGGGCCACCGTTGACCTGGGTGGCCTCGCCGCCCGCTCCGGCGGTGGGAGCAGCGGTGCCGCCCGTGCCCCCCGTGCCGCCCAAGGTGACGACGGTGGTGCGGTTGTCGGCGGTTCCAGTGGCGCCCGAGAGGGCGTTGGCGTCGGCGTTGGCGCCCGAGTTGCCGATCGAGTCGGTGCCACCGAAGGCGCCGGCCGGGCCGGTGTCGCCCGAGCGGCCGCTCGTGCCGGTGTGAGCCGAGCTCCCGTCGGCGCTGGAGCTGGCGCTGATGGCGGAGGCCGAGCCGAGGACCGCGGTATTGGTGGCGGTCGGGCTGGAGGTGGCGTCGCCCGTGCGGCCGGTGCCGCCGGTGGGGCCGGAGGTGGCGGACGGGGCCGACGAGGCCGAGGAGGTGGACGGGCCGGTGTTGCCCGAGTTGGTGGCGCTGGCCTGAGCGGCCGCGTCGCCCGAGTCGCCGGAGGTCGCCGTGGGGGTGACCGTGGTGGTGGAGGCGCCGCCCTGGCCGCCTCCGGCGTCGGCGGTGGCGACGCTCGAGCCCCCAGTGGTGGTGGCAGCGAGGGGGGCGACCAGGCCCAGGACCGTGTTGGACGCCGTCCCGCCCGCGCCCGAGGTCGGAGTGGACGTCCCGCCGGCGCCGCCGGCGCCGCCCTGCCCGACCACGAAGGTGGTGTTGGTGGCGTCGCCCGTGTCGCCGGAGCGGGCGTTGGCCACGCCGTTGGCGCCGGTGTTGGCGACGGAGTTGGAGTCGCCACCGGCCAGCGCCGGTCCGGAGTTGCCGGAGGCGCCCGAATTGCCGGAGGCCGCCGGGCCGCCCGTGGCGATGGCCGCGCCCAGGATGCCGCCGTTGGTGGCCGACGGACTGGAGGTGGCAGTGCCCGTGCCGCCGGTGGCGCCCGTGCCGCCGGAGTTGGCGACGGGGTTGGACGCCGAGGTCGACCAGGCGGCGCCGGTGTTGCCAGAGTTGGTGGCGCTGGCTGAGGCGTCGGCGGAGCCGGAGTCGCCCGACCTGGCGACAGGCGTGACGGTGATGGTGTTGGCCCCGCCGTCGCCGCCGCTGGCGTCGCCGGTAGCTATCGAGGAGCCGCCCCGGGCCGATACAGCGACGGGGACGCCGAGCTGGCCGCCGAAGACGGTGTTGGTGACCGAGCCACCGGTGCCGGACGTGGCGACCGTGTCGCCGGCCGCCCCGCCGGCTCCACCGAGCGAGCCGACGACGGTGACGTTGGTGGCGCTGCCGGTGTTACCCGACCGGGCGTCGGCCGTGGCGTTGCCGCCGGTGTTGGCGATGGAGTTGGCGTTGCCCTCGGCGATGGCGGCGCCCGATGCGCCCGAAGCGCCCGAGTTGCCGGAGCCGGCGGGGCCGCCGGTGGCGGTGGCCAGGCCCAGGATCGCCGTGTTGGTGACGGTCGGGTTGGAGGTGGCGGTGCCGGTGGAGCCGCTGCCACCCGAGGTGCCGGAGCTGGCGACCGGGTTGGAGCTGGCCCAAGAGGTGGCGGGGCCGGTGTTGCCCGAGTTGCTGGCGCTCGACTGGGCCGAGGCCGGGCCGGTGTCGCCGCTGCTGGCCGTGGGGGTGACGGTGACGGTGCTGGCCCCGCCGTTGCCGCCGGACGCCACGCCGGTGGCGATGCTGCTGCCGGCCGAGGCGTTGACGGCCAGCGGGGTCCGGGGGCCGGAGACGACTGTGTTGCTGACCGACCCACCGGTGCCGGAGAGGGCGGTAGCCGACCCGGCCCGCCCACCGGCGCCCCCGATCGAGGACACGGCGGTGAGGTTTGTGGCGGCACCGCTGTCGGCGGTGACGGCCGTGGCTTTGGAGTTGGCCCCCGTGTTGTCGATGGAGTTGGCCTTACCGTTGGCGAGGGCCTGGCCGGTCGGGCCCGAGGCGCCCGAGGCGCCGCTGGTAGCCCCGCCGGCGGAGGCCGCTGCCGATCCGAGGATGCCGCCGTTGGTGGCCGTGGGGTTGGAGGCAGCCGACCCGGTCGAGCCCGAGGTGCCAGAGGCGCCGGAGGTGGCGAGGGGGTTGGAGGTGGAGCCGGAGTTGGCTGCCCCGGTGGTGCCGGAGTTGGTGGCGCTCGATTGGGCCGAGGCGCCGGCCGGGGCGCCGCCGCCGGCGCCGTTGGCGACCGGGGTGACGTTCACGTTGGAGGCGCCGCCGTTGCCGCCGCTGCCGTCGGCCGTGGCGATGCTGCTGCCTCCGGTGGCCACGGCGTTGATGGCGCCGCCGCCCACCCCGATCACCGTCTGGGTGGCCGAGCCACCCGGGCCGGCGATGGCGAGCGCGTTGCCGGCGTCGCCACCGGGACCGCCGCGGGAGTCGACGAACGTGGAGTTGCCGCCGCCGCCGGAGCCGGAGGTGGTCGGGTTGACGGTGACGTTGGACGCCCCGCCGTCGCCACCGCTGGCGTCGGCCGTGGCGATGCTGCTGCCGCCGATGGTGGTGGCGGTGACCGTGCCGCCGCCCACGCCGATGACGGTGTTCGTGGCGTTGCCGCCAGGACCCGACACGGCCACGGCGTTCCCGCCCGCCCCGCCGGCGCCGCCGACCGACGTGACGTTGGTGGTGTTGGTGGCCGCCCCACCCGAGCCCGTGCGGGCCACAGCGGTGGAGTTGGCGCCCGTGTTGGCGACGCTGTTGGCATTCCCGTCGGCGATCGCGTTCCCCGTGTTGCCGGTGGAGCCGGACGGGCCGCTGGTCGCTGCGCCTGTGGTCTGGCTCGCCGAGCCAAGGACCGCGCTGTTGGAAGCCTGAGGAGTCGAGGAGGTGGTGCCCGAGCCGCCCGTGCCGCCCGAGGGACCGGAGACCGCCTGGGGGCCGGTGTTGGAACCCGAGTTGGCGGAGCCGGTGGTACCGGAGTTGTCGGACGTGGAGCCGGCTGCGGTGGCGCCGCCGCTGGAGCCCGATGAAGCTGTGGGGGTTGCGGTGACGCCGGAGCCTCCACCGCTGCCGCCGCCGGCGTTGGCCGTACTGCGGCTTGTTCCTCCGAGGGCAGTACCACTGACCGGCCCGCCGCCGATGGCGATGGCCAGGTTGGTGGCACTGCCTGCAGTGCCACCTTGAGTGTCACCACCCACGGCTATTCCATTTGCATATCGGGCTTTGCCGATTGCAATGGCCAGTGTTTCGGCATTACCGCCACCGAAGCCGCCGACAGAAGCGCAGTCGACATTTCCACGAATGGCGATACAAGAAGACTTTGCATTGCGGCCGTCACTACCCATGGTCGTCCCCGTGGCACTGGAACCAATGGAGATGATCATGAGGGAGGCGTCGCCACCAAGCGGGCTGCGGTGAGTGCCGGTGTCGGAATTGCACCCCGAACCGATGAGCACCTTCAGCAAGTCGCCGTTGCCGTTGTCGTCGGTGACAGTCCGGCACCGCTTGCCATCGGCCGTCCGCGTGAACGTGATGCCGGCGTCGCCGCTGCCGACGCTGCGACCGCCGCCGTCGTCGCCCGCAACTGCGCCGGCGCTGCCGGTGCGGTTGTTGGTGGACGAGCCGCCGGAGGACCTCTGGTCCCGCAGGGCTTCCGAGACGAGCGTGCTCGCCGAGGGCCCAGCGGCGGAGGCGCCGGCTGACGTGGCGCCGATCCCCGGTCCGGGGGCGGGGCCACCGGTAGAGGAGGGCGTCTGCGGTGCGGCTGCGGTCTGCGGCGCCGAGGTGGCGCTGTTCGACGGCTGGCCGGTCGACGACTCGGCCACCGAGGTGGAGACCGGCGTCGATGGGGCAGTGGTGCTCTTCGTGTCCGTCGTGGCGGTACCCGTCCCGCCGGTGGAGACCGGCACGGTGGTGGTGACCGACTGGACCGACTTCAGGACCGCCAGCGAGGGCTTCGAACCCCCGCTGCCACTCGGGGCAACGGTGGTGCTCGGGGCCGGCTGTACGGGCGTGCTGGTGGCGGATGCAGCGGTGGCCGGCGTGGTGGCCGGGGCCCCCGTCGTCGGCGAAGCACTGCTGCTGGCCAGTGTCCCCTGAGTATCCGTCTGGGTACCCGAAGCAGTCTGGGCCGAGGCGGGTCCGGAGCTCAGCACCAGGAAGAGCCCAGTCAGGAGCGCGAAGGATGCGGCCCACCTCAGGGGCCTCACCACCTCGATCCTGGAACTGCTGCTCATCGGGCTGAACCGACCACCTTGGTTGCACTGCGAGCGCGCAGGCCGTACGGCCTGCGCAGGGACGAGGGAAGTAAACCATGACCCCGGACACCCGGCAATACCCCTTTTAGGCCGCTGACCTGCGGTTTTTCCCCTGTTGGAGGGTGTTGGACGGACCAACGGATCGCGTTGGAACCGCCGCTCCTACCTGGCGCCGCCGGTCCTGTGCCCGGGGCCGTAGGGTTATCCACACCTCTTACGGCCACAGAATTTCTGCCGCAGCGGAGCGACGGCGTCAGCTCCCTGTTCGTGATGGAGCAGCCTGGCTTCCGAACCGGTCTCCACGGTGGCCCTGATGGAGAGAGATCCGCCTCCTTCGGCCGTCGCCAAGGTCCTGTTGGAACCGGGCGCGCCGACCGGGCCCGTCGACGTGAGGACCAGCCGGGGCCGTCCTCCGGGCCGGCCGCCCGTCCAGGACGAAGGCCCCGGCTCCCCCGGGAACGAAGGAGAAGGTGGCCTGACACGGCCGCGCCGCGCACGCCCCCGCCGGGCGGGCCGGTGTCACGAGGGTCATGCTGCGGGCCGCGGGCAGGTAGGCCACGCCGACCTCGTCGACCGCGGCGTCGGCCCCTGTCGCCCGCAGCTCGACCCCGCCGACGATGGGGATGTCCACCCCCGAGTCCGGCAGGAGAGCGACGCACTCACCGGTGGTCACGGGGGCGGCTGGACCGGCCACCGGGCAAGCCGTCACCGGGCCTCCACCGCCGCGCCGGCGGACGATGAGCCGGGGCGATGCGGCCCCGGACGAGGAGCCTCATGCCGGAGCCTCCCGGAGCGGATATCGGGCAGGGTGATGCCCGTCGCCCGCAGCGTCACCGAGCCGGCGGTTCGGTCGTGGGCGCCACGGTGGCCGCCGTGGACGGCCCCTTCGACGTCGTCGACGGAGCGGTGCCGGCAGGCCGGAAGCCGCCGCCACCCGTACACGCGCCGCTCAGCACCAAGACTGCTACGACCACGGGGGGTCCGGCTCGCACGTTCGCACCCTACGGCTTGCCGTTCAGGACGTGGAGTGGGCCCGGCTGGGATCGAACCAGCGACCGACGGATTATGAGTCCGCTGCTCTAACCGACTGAGCTACGGGCCCCGGGGGGCGAACCTGCGGGCCTTGCGCTCCGGGGGTGGGACTCGAACCCACAACAAACGGCTTAACAGGCCGGTGCTCTGCCGATTGAGCTACCCCGGAATCGTCGACGAGCGTAGCAGTGCGGACGCGTGGGCCGCCGCGACGGTGCGCAAGGCTTCGGCTGATGGAGTTCAGTCAGCCAAGACCCAGCGAACTGTTGGAGCCGAATGCATGTGGCTCGTACCGGCGACGAAGCGGAGAAGGGAATCATCGCCGCAATCACCGAAAAGAGGGCCGGTTGTCTCTTTGGTGTCGGTCAGGGGCACGGGGGTAGACAATCACCATGAGATTCCGCTTGGGCTTTGTCATGGGCATGGCGACGGGTTACTACTTCGGAGCTCGCGCCGGCCGGCAGCGATACGACCAGATGAACCGGGCGATTGCCAAGCTCCGTCGCTCCGACGCGTTCGAGGAGGCCACCGAGCTGGCCAAGTCGGCGGTGGAGGAGGGCGTCGAGAGGGCCCGCTCCGCGGTCGACAGTGGGGCCGCCAAGAGCACCGGCAACGGACACGGCACGGACGAGGCGGAGGCGTCCGGCACCATCCTCCCCGGTCCGGGCGGCTACTCCTCGTCGAGGTAGTCACGAAGCTTCTGGCTGCGGATGGGATGACGGAGCTTGGCGAGCGTCTTGGCCTCGATCTGGCGGATGCGCTCCCGCGTCACCCCGAACTCCTTGCCGACCTCTTCCAGCGTCCGGACCTGGCCGTCGTCGAGGCCGAAGCGCAGCCGGACCACGGCCCGCTCCCGCTCGGAGAGCTCGTCGAGGGCCTCCCCCACCGCCTCTGAGAGCAGGGCACGCGTGGCCGCGTCGGCCGGCGCGATCGCCTGCTGGTCCTCGATGAAGTCGCCCAGGAAGCTGTCGTCCTCGGAGCCCACGGGGGTCTCGAGCGACACCGGCTCCTGGGCGAGGCGCTGGATCTCCCGCACCCTCCCCGGCGGCAAGCCGACCTTGACCGCCACCTCTTCCACGGTGGGCTCCCGGCCGATCTCCTGGAGCAGCAGCCGCTGCATGCGCAGGACGGTGTTGATGGTCTCGACCATGTGGACGGGGATGCGGATGGTGCGGGCCTGGTCGGCGATGGCTCGGGTGATGGCCTGGCGGATCCACCACGTGGCGTAGGTGGAGAACTTGAAGCCCTTGGTGTAGTCGAACTTCTCGACGGCCCGGATCAGCCCGAGGTTGCCCTCCTGGATGAGGTCGAGGAACAGCAGGCCCCGCCCCATGTAGCGCTTGGCGATGGACACCACTAGGCGCAGGTTGGCCTCGATGAGCTGCGTCTTGGCCTGGAAGCCGTCGGCCACCAGCCGCTCCAGCGCCTGGCATTCGTGCTCGGGGATCACGACGTCGGGCCCGTAGCGGTCCTCGAGCTCGGCGATCTTGGCCACCGCCTGCATCCCGGCCTCGATGCGCTTGGCGAGGGCCACCTCCTGAGCGCCGCTGAGGAGGCTGACCTTGCCGATCTCCTTCAGGTAGGTGCGGACCGGGTCGGAGGAGCCGCCGCGACCGCTGTCGGCCCCGGCTCCGTCGTCGACAGCGGGCGCCTGTCGCGAAGAGCCGGTGACCGGCGGCACGGGCGCGGCGGGCAGGAACGAGTCCTGAAGAGCGACGGCGCGGGTCGGCCCCGGGTCGGGCATGGCGAAGGCCCGGGCCTTCCGGGGAGGATGAGGCTCCTCGGGCACGGACAGGTCGGCGCCGTTGAGCTCCACCTCTCTCTCGTCGAGGTGGATCCCCTCGTCGGAGAGCCGCTGGCGGACGCCGTCGATGAGGTCCTCGCTCAGCTCGACGTGCTCGAGGACGGCCATCACATCGTCGACACTGAGCGTCCGCCGGGCCCGGCCCTGGGCCAGCAGTCGGGTGAAGTCCTCCGTTGACACTCCCGCCGGTGGCGTGAGCGCATCGCTGCTCTGGCTCATGGTTCCACCTCGAACCGGTCGACGATCCAGCGTACCAACCTGCCCGTCGCGTCAACGGCTGTGGCCGGCTCGCGCAGCTCCCCGATCGTGAGCTTGAGCCAGCCGACATCCTCGGTGAGGGTGCCCGTCCGCCGGGCCTCCGCCTCCAGCTCCACGATCACCCGTTTGGCGGCCTCCTCGGCCAACCGGGCCAGCACGTCGTCCGCCGACGCGTCGGCGTCCTCCACGGCCAGGCGCTGCAGCAGCGACGCCGCCTCCGGCTCAGCGGCGTCGATGGCCTGGGCCAGGGTGGTGGCCCCGCACAGCGCCCGATAGCCGGCCAGGACCACCGGGTCCACGAACAGCGCCTCGTGCAGGAGAGCCGCGACCTCTTCGGGGCGGTGGACCGCCAGGCGGAGGGCCTCGACCTCCGGCCCCTCGGGGCGGCTGGGCGCCGCAGCCCGGGCCTGAGGCGCCCGGCCCTCCAGGAGCATGCGCAGCCGGACGGGCTCGATCCCCGTCCGGTCGGACACGGTCATCACGTACTGGTCGCGGACCAGGTCGCTCGGGTGCTCGCGGACGGCGGCCATGGCCGCCTCAGCGGCGCGGGCCTTGCCGCCCGGTGTGCGGAGGTCCGACCGGGCCAGGAGCCGGTCGATCCGGAATGTCAGGAACGGCTTGGCGTCCTTGATGGCAGCCTGCAGGGCGGCCGGATCCCGACTCGACAGCTCGCCTGGGTCGGTCCCCGCGGGGAGATCGGCTACGGCCAGGTCCAGCTCGTAGCGACGCTCCCACTCGTAGAACCGCTCGGCCGCGGCCTGGCCGGCGGCGTCGGCGTCGTAGGCCAGGACCACGCGCCGGGCGAAGTTCTTCAGCACCCGGACGTGCTCGTCGGACAGGGCGGTCCCGCACGTGGCCACACCCGACTTGATGCCCGCTCGGGCCAGGCCGATCACGTCGGTGTAGCCCTCGCAGACCACCACCTCGTTGGTGTCCACCACCGCGGCCTTGGCCCAGTTCAGCCCGTAGAGCACCCGGCTCTTGGAGTAGAGCGGCGTCTCGGGCGAGTTGCGGTACTTGGGCCCAAGCTCCCCGCTCCGAGGGCCGCTCGGGCCCTGGCCTCCATTTATGCGCCGGCCGCCGAAGGCCACCGGGTCGCCCCGCACGTCGAAGATGGGGAACAGCACCCGGCCCCGGAAGAAGTCCTGGATGCGACCTCGCTTGTTCAGGAAACCGAGGCCGGTGTCACGGGCCAGGTCGGCGGGCAGCTTGAGGGCCTGGCACAACTCGTCCCAGCCCTCGGGCGCCCAACCGATGCGGTAGGCCCGCACCACCTCACCGTCGTACCCCCGGGAGCGCAGGTAGTTCCGTGCCCCCTTGGCGTCGGCGCCCGACAGCAGGCGCTCGTGGTACCAGTCGACCGCTCTGGTCATGGCCTCGACGAGACGGGTGCGCCGCTGGCGCTCCTCCGACACGGCGGCGGTGTCGTAGCGGATCTGAATGCCGGCCCGGGCGGCCAGGCGCTCCACCGCCTCGGCGAACTCGAGGTGCTCGATCTCCCGGACGAAGGTGATGACGTCGCCGCCCACCCCGCAGCCGAAGCAGTAGTAGAGGCCTTCCTCGGCGTTGATCGAGAACGACGGCGACTTCTCGGCGTGGAACGGGCACAACCCCTGGTACCGGCGACCCGCCCGCTTGAGGGCGATGTGCTCCCCGGCCACGGCGGCGAAGTCGGTCGCCGCCCGCACTCGTTCGATGTCCTCGGCCAGGATGCCCACTAGCCGGGGACGGTAGTGGGAAGGAAGCGCCCAATGACGGACGCAGTGGTGGTGGGGGCCGGGCACAACGGGCTGGTGGCAGCCAACCTGCTGGCCGACGCCGGCTGGGACGTCGTCGTCCTCGAGGCCCAGCCCGAGCCCGGAGGCGCCGTCCGCAGCGGCGAGTTGACCCTGCCCGGCTTCACCCACGACTTGTTCAGCGCCTTCTATCCCCTGGCCGCCGCTTCCTCCGTCCTGGCCCGCCTCGACCTGGGCGCCCACGGCCTGCGCTGGCGACGAGCCCCCCACGTCCTGGCCAACCCGACACCCGACGGCCGCTGCGCCCTCCTCTCCACCGACCTCGACGAGACGGCCCGGGCCCTCGACGCCTACGCCCCCGGCGACGGCGACGCCTGGCGCGACCTGTACGGGCTCTGGGAACGGGTGGGCGACCAGTTGATCGACGCCCTTCTCTCCCCCTTCCCACCGCTTGTCCCCGCCGCGGCCATAGCCGCCCGCCTGGGCGGCCCTGCTGCTGTTCTGCGTTTCGCCCGCCACCTGACTCTGCCGGTGCGGCGGCTGGCCGACGAGACGTTCACCGGCGAAGGCGGTGGGCTCCTCCTCGCCGCCAACGCCCTGCATACCGACCTGCCGCCAGAGGCGGCGATCAGCGGGCTGTTCGGCTGGCTGCTGTGCTCGCTGGGCCAGCAGCACGGCTTCCCGGTCCCCGAGGGCGGCGCCGGCCGCCTGACCGCCGCGCTCGTCGACCGCCTCGAGTCCCGCGGTGGTCGGCTGGAGCTCAACGCGCGGGTCACGCGGGTCGAGATCCGCGACCGTCGCGCGGTGGGCGTCGTCACCGCGGACGGCACCACGGTCGTTGCCCGCCGGGCGGTCCTGGCCGATGTCGTCGCGCCCCAACTGTTCCTCGACCTGGTAGGTCCCGCCCACCTGCCGCCCGGCTTCGTCGAGGATCTGGGCCGGTTCCAGTTCGACCACGGCACGGTCAAGGTCGACTGGGCCTTGAGCGGTCGCATCCCGTGGTCGGCCCCGGAGGCGGCCGGCGCGGGGACCGTCCACCTGGCCGACAGCATGGACCACCTCACGATGTACTCGGCCGAGCTGGCCACCGGACGGCTTCCCCGCGAGCCCTTCCTCCTCGTCGGTCAGATGACCACGGCCGATCCCACCCGCTCGCCACCGGGCACGGAGACGGCCTGGGCCTACACCCACGTGCCGCAGCACGCCCGGGGCGACGCGGGCGACGACGGCTTGAAGGGCATCTGGGACGACGAGGAGACGGAGCGCTTCGCCCACCGGATGGAGGCGCGGATGGAGCGCTACGCCCCCGGCTTCCGCGACCTGGTCCTGGGCCGCCACGTCTTCACGCCGCGGACCATGCCCGAGGCGAATGAAAGCCTGGTGCGTGGCGCGGTCAATGCCGGCACCGCCCAGCTCCATCAACAGCTGATGTTCCGTCCGGCACCCGGCCTGGCCCGGCCGCAGACGCCGGTCCGCGGCCTGTACCTAGCTTCGGCCTCCGCCCACCCGGGCGGCGGGGTGCACGGTGCGCCGGGGGCAAACGCGGCCCGGGCCGCCCTGGCCGCGGAACGGCTCCCGCGCCGCCTGCTCAGGCCTACCCCTTGGCGCCGCCTGTGAAGTTCCACTCGGCCAGGTGCACCGTCGGCACGTGGTAGGTGCCGTCGAACAGACGGGCGTCGTCGCCCACGCCGAGGACGTTGCCGGGCCGCAGGGCGTCGACGTAGGACTGGGTGAAGCGCAGGTTGGGCACTCCGCCCACGACCCGGCCGCCTTCGATGAGGAACGTGCCGTTGCGGGTCAGGCCGGTCACCACCTGGGTCTTGGGGTCGAGGATGCGGGTGTACCAGAACTCGGTCACCAGCAACCCCCGCCCCACCGAGGCGATGAGCTCCGCAGGCGTCCGCCCGCCCGGCGCCACGAAAAGGTTGGTGGCGATCCCGCCGCCGTCGCCGCCGAACCCGTGGCCAGTGCTCTCGGTGCCGGCCTTGGCCGCCGTCTTGCGGTCGTGGCACAGGGCGACGGGCACCCCCTCGGTCACCAGGTCGACCCGCCGTTTGGGCGTGCCCTCGGCGTCGAAGCCCCGGCTGATGGCCCGGGGGTCGGTGGCATCGTCCCAGAGGGTGAACGCAGGATCGAGCTGCGCCTCGCCCAGTTCGACGAACGACCGGCCTTCCTCGTACGTCCGGGCGTTGAACCCGTCGCGCAGGAAGTCCAACATGTCGGCCACGCAGGAAGGCTCCAACACCACCTCGTAGCGGCCGGCCTCCAACTCCAACAGGTCGTCGCCCCGGCGGGCCTTCTCGGCCGCGATCCGGCCGGCCGCCGCACCGTCGATGTCGGACAGCCGGCTGGAGCTCTGCCAGCCCCGCCCGTCCGACGTCGTCGTGCGGTGAATGGCCTCGATGGTGGCCGAGCTCGACCGGCCCACCAGGCGCTGGCCCGCCGAGTTGGCGAACGCCGAATGCGACCCGTTGGAGTCGCAGAAGCCGGCGCCGTTCAAGCCCGGCCCCGCGTCGACGAACTGGCGCACCACCTCGGCGCGCAGGGCGGGGTCGGCCAGGTGGGTGGCCTCGTCGTAGGAGCTGACGTCGGGCGCAGGCGCCCGCGGGGCCAAGCCCGGCCACTCCGGGTCCACGGCCCGCATCTGCGCCGCGGCCAACGTGCGCTCGACCAGCCGTTCCAGTCCCCCGGCGTCCGGTCGGTCGGTACCCGCGGAGGCCAGCCGCCCGCCCACCGATACCCGGAGCCGGGCCCACAGGAAGTCCTCGGCCACGTTCTGGTGGATCGAGGAGTTGGCGAAGCGGGTCAGCGCCGAGCGCCCGGTGGAGCACGCGGCTTCGGCCTCGGCCCGAGCCCCCACCAGCTCCACGAGCCGGTCGCATGTCTCGAGGGGGTCCAACATCAGCGGCTCTTCACGCCGACCCGCACGCCGCGGAAGCGGGCAGGCACAGAGGGGTGGCCGGTGTGGCCGTACTGCGAGGGCTGGCCCTTGCCGCAGTTCGGCGTGCCCCAGAACACCCACTCGTCGGCTCCCCCGAGCATGTCGAGCGATGCCCAGAATTCCGGGGTGATGCCGGTGTAGGTGGGGTTTCGCAGCAGCCGGCCGAGCTTGCCGTTCTTCACCTCGTAGCCGCGCTCGCAGCCGAACTGGAAGTTGAGCCGCTTGTCGTCGATCGACCACGACCGGTTGGTCTCCATGTAGACCCCGTCGTCGGTGGCGCCGATCATCTCGTCGAGCGACGACTCTCCCGGCAGGAGGCCGACGTTGGTCATACGCACCATCGGCAGCCGGTTCCATCCGTCGCCCCGGACCATGCCGCCCGGGGGCAGGCCGGCCACGTGGGCCGAGTCCCGCCCCGAGAGCACGCCCACCCACACTCCGTCCTTCACGATGTCGACCCGCTGGGCGGGCGTCCCCTCGTCATCGTAGCCGAAGCTGCCCAGCGCCCCGGGCAGCGTGGCGTCGGCGACGATGTTCATCAGCTCCGACCCGTACCTGAACCGGCCCAGCTCCCGCAGGTCCAGGAACGACGTGCCGGCGAAAGCCGCCTCCCACCCGAGGATGCGGTCGAGCTCGATGGCATGGCCGACCGACTCGTGGATCTGCAGGGCCAGCTGCTCGCGGCCGAGGATGAGGTCGGTCACGCCCGACGGGCACTCGGCCGCTGAAAGCAGCTCCACCGCCTCCTCACCCACCCGCTGGGCATGGCCGGGAAGGTCGGCGTCCCGGACCATCTCATAGCCGCGAGTGCCCCAAGTACCGCCGATCCCGCCGTAACTCCGGCGCTGGGTCTCCGCCTCCCCGACTGCGGTGGCCTCTATGGACGTCCCACACTCAACGAGATGCTGTGAGATGCGGTGTCCCTGGGAGGAAACAAACCACTTCTGGGTGTCCCAGGCGTGCATGTGGCCTGAGGCGACGCCCACGCCGTCGACCGCTTTCATGGTGGCCGTGACCTCCACGAGCAGGTCGCCCCGCTCCGACAAAGGCACGTCAAAGGGGTGCTCCTGCCATCCGCTGTCCCAGTGCGCCTGGGCCACGCCCACGTCCGCCAGCTCGACGGGCGGCCCGGCCACCACGGCCGACGCCTTGGCGATGGCCGCCGCCTCGTGCCCCGCCTTCGTCGCGGCCGCAACCGACGGGTCAGGTGTAGCGAAGAACCCCCAGGACGACCCGATCAGCGCCCGCACCCCCACCCCGGCCGACTCGTTCTGCGACAGCCGTTCGAGCACGCCGTTGCGCGCCCCGAGCCCCTCGCTGCCCGTGACCATGGCCCGGGCGTCGGCGTACGTCGCCCCCGCAGCCAGGGCCCCCTCGACCGCCGCCTCCGCGAGGTCGTACATCTACCCCGAGGCGTTGAGGATGGCGTGGGCGGCCGACAGCCGGGCGATCGGCACCCGGAAGGGCGAGCACGACACATAGTCGAGCCCCGCCTCGGTGAACAGGGTGATCGACTCGGGGTCGCCACCGTGCTCGCCGCACACCCCGAGCTTGAGACCGGGCTTTGCGGTGCGGCCGCGCTGGGCGGCCAGTTTGACCAGCTCCCCCACCCCGGCGACGTCGATGGTCTCGAAGGGGTTGCGCTTGAGCAGGTTCTGCCCGAGGTAGGCGGGCATGAGGCGGCTCTCCACGTCGTCACGGCTGAAGCCGAAGGTCATCTGGGTGAGATCGTTGGTGCCGAAGGAGAAGAAGTCGGCCACCTCGGCGATCTCGTCGGCCCGCAGCGCGGCACGCGGTGTCTCGATCATCGTCCCGATGGTGACGTCGACGCCCGACGCTGCCACCCCGCTCTCGGCCGCTCGGGCCGCCACCCCCTCAACCGCGGACTCGACCCACCCGCGGGCCAGGGCCATCTCCTCCCGGCCCACGGTCAGCGGGATCATGATCTCGACGATGGGCTTGCCCCCGGCGGCGACCCGGTCGGAGGCCGCCTCCATGAGGGCCCGGACCTGCATGGCGTACAGGCCCGGCTTGATCACGCCCAGGCGAACCCCCCGCACCCCGAGCATGGGGTTGAACTCGTGCCACGCCTCGGCCGCCTTGAGCAGCTTTCGCTCCTGGTCGGTCAGCGAGCCTTTGGCCGCCTTGACGAGCAGCTCCTCGGTCCGGGGCAGGAACTCGTGCAGCGGCGGGTCGAGCAGGCGGATGGTGACGGGCAGGCCGTCCATCGCTTCCAGCACCTCGTAGAAGTCGGCCTTCTGGGCCACCCGCAGCTCCTCGAGGGCGGCGGTCTCCTCCTCCTCGGTGTCGGCCATGATCATCCGGCGGACGATAGGCAGGCGGTCCTCGGCGAGGAACATGTGCTCGGTGCGGCACAGTCCGATGCCCTCGGCTCCGAACCGACGGGCGTTCGACGCGTCGGGACCGGTGTCGGCGTTGGCGCGCACGGCCATCTTCCCGGCGCGAGCCTCGTCGGCCCAGCCCAGGATGGTGTCGAACTCGGGCGGCGGTTCGGACACGGTTACCTCGACCGCGCCCAGCATCACTCGGCCGGTCGACCCGTCGACGGAGATCACGTCGCCCTCGTTCACCGTGACCCCGCCGGCCTCGAAGCTGTTACCTCTTATATGCACGCTGTCGGCGCCCACCACCGCCGGCGTGCCCCAACCGCGGGCGACCACGGCCGCGTGGCTCACCAGCCCGCCCCGCGAGGTGAGGATGCCCTTGGCCACGATCATCCCGTGGACGTCTTCCGGCGACGTCTCCTGGCGGACGAGGATCACCGCTTCTCCCCGCTCGGCGGCCTCGGCCGCTCCGTCGGCGGTGAAGTAGGCCTTGCCGACGCCGGCTCCGGGCGACGCGGCCAGTCCGGTGGCGATCACCTGCACGTCGCCCCCGCCCACCTGGGGGTGCAGGACCTGTTCGAGGTGCTCGGCCGTGACCCGCTGGACGGCCTCCTCGTGCGACAACATCATGCGCTCGTCGGTGGTCATATCGACGGCCATGCGGAGCGCGGCCACGCCGCCCCGCTTGCCCACCCGGGTCTGCAGCATCCAGAGCTTGCCCTGGTCGATGGTGAACTCGGTGTCGCACATGTCGCGGTAGTGGCGCTCGAGGCGGTCGAAGATGGCCAGCAGCTCGTCGTAGATCGACGGGAACAGCCGCTGCATCTCGGCCAACTTGAGAGTGTTACGGATGCCGGCTACCACGTCCTCGCCCTGGGCGTTGACTAGGAAGTCGCCGTAGGCGCCCGCCTCGCCGGTGGCCGGGTCGCGGGTGAAACCCACGCCGGTGCCTGAGTTGTCGTCACGGTTGCCGAACACCATGGCCTGCACGTTGACCGCGGTGCCCAGGTCGTGGGGGATGCGCTCGTGCACCCGGTAGGCCACCGCCCGGGCACCGGTCCACGACTGGAAGACGGCTTCGATGGCACCGCGCAGCTGGTCGACGGGGTCCTGGGGGAACGGGGCGCCGGTGTGCTTGGCCACCACGGCCTTGAACTCCTCGGCCAGCTCGGCCAGGGCCGAGGCGGGGATGTCGGCGTCGGACGTGGCGCCCGAGCCGGCCCGGGCCGCGTCGAACCGCTCGTCGAACTCCTCGCCCGGCACGTCGAGCACGATGCGGCCGTACATGGCCACGAACCGGCGGTAACTGTCGTAGGCGAACCGCTCGTCGCCGGTCTGGGCGGCCAACCCCTTCACCGACGCGTCGTTCAACCCGAGGTTGAGGACGGTGTCCATCATCCCGGGCATGGAGAACTTGGCCCCCGACCGCACGCTGACCAGCAGCGGGTCGGTGGCGTCGCCCAACCGCTTGCCCATCGACGTCTCCAGCTTGTCGAGCTGGCCCGCCACCTCGTCGTCGAGGCCGGCCGGCCAGCCGCCCTCCATGTACGCTCGACAGGCGTCGGTGGTGATGGTGAACCCGTGCGGGACGGGTAGCTCGAGTACCGACGTCATCTCCGCCAGGTTGGCCCCCTTGCCCCCGAGCAGGTCCTTCAGGCTCATGGGCGGCTGAGTGTGGGGGTGGTCAAAAGCGTAGACGTAGGTCACAAGCTCTCCTGGGCGCGGCGGAACAAGGGGCCAGCGTAGTTGGGCCTCCGGGAGGCGGTCCCGGTGCCCGGCTTGGGCTCAGGCCAGTCGGGCCCGCAGGGCCTCGACCAGGCTCTCGATCGGCACGCGTTCCTGCTCGAGAGTGTCTCTGTCGCGGATGGTGACCGCCCGGTCCTCCAGGGTGTCGAAGTCGATCGTCACGCAGTAGGGCGTGCCGATCTCGTCCTGGCGCCGGTAGCGGCGGCCGATGGCCTGGGTCTCGTCGTACTCGCACATGAAGTGGGGCTGCAGGAGCCTGAGCACCTCCCGGGCGGTGGGCGTGATCGTGTCCTTCTTGGAGAGGGGCAACACGGCCACCTTGTACGGTGCCAGCTTCTTGTGCAGGCGTAGCACCGTGCGCTTTTCGCCGTTGACCTCGTCCTCGTCGTAGGCCGCGAGCAGGAAGGCCATCATGCTCCGGCCGACACCGGCGGCGGGTTCGATCACGTGGGGCACGTAGCGCTCGTTGGCGGTCTGGTCGAAGTACTCGAGCCGCTCGCCGGAGAACTTGGCGTGCTGGGTGAGGTCGTAGTCGGTGCGGTTGGCGACGCCCTCCAGCTCGCCCCAACCCCAGGGGTAGGCGAACTCCACGTCGGCCGTGCCCGTGGAGTAGTGCGACAGCTCCTCGGGGTCGTGGTGACGCAGCCGCAGCTTGTCGGCGGGGATGGCCAGGTCGGTGTACCAGCGCAGCCGCTCCTCGCACCAGTACTCGAACCACTTCTGGCCGTCGGCCGGCGGGACGAAGAACTCCATCTCCATCTGCTCGAACTCACGGGTGCGGAAGATGAAGTTGCCCGGCGTGATCTCGTTGCGGAACGACTTGCCCTGCTGGGCGATGCCGAACGGCGGCTTCTTCCGACTGGTCTGCAGAACGTTGGCGAAGTTCACGAAGATGCCCTGGGCCGTCTCCGGGCGCAGGTAGGCGGTAGCCCCCTCGTCCTCCACCGGGCCCACGTGGGTCTTGAACATGAGGTGGAACGGCCGCGCCTCGGTGAGGTCCTTGCTGCCGCAGTTGGGGCAGGTGTCCTCGATCTGGTCGGCCCGCCACCGCTCCTTGCACTTGCGGCAGTCGACCAGGGGGTCGGTGAACGTGGCCAGGTGGCCCGACGCCTCCCACACCTTGGGCGCCATGAGGATGGCCGCGTCGAGGCCGACAATGTCATCGCGCTCCTGAACCATGGCCCGCCACCAGGCCTCCATGACGTTGCGCTTGAGCAGCACCCCGAGGGGGCCGTAGTCGTACGTCGACCGGAACCCGCCGTAGATCTCGCTCGACGGGAACACGAACCCCCGGCGCTTGGCCAGGTTGACGACGGCTTCGGTGAGGTCGGACACGGCGTCGAGCGTAGTGGCAGGCCTCATGCCGCCTGCCTGAGTATCTCCGCTCAGTCGGTGGCGAGGGCGCCGGCCACCGGCAACGAGCGGAGGCGGCGCTCGAGATGGTGCTCCATGGCCCGGGTGGCCAGGCGCTCGACCTCGGTCACCGCCGGGCCCGCTGGCACCCCGAGCGCGCCGGACAAGTCTCCGCCGAGGACCCGGCGAATGAGGTCGAGGGCGACGGGCGACAAGGGCACCGCGTCGCCCCGACCGGCGCACAGCACGCAGAGCACCCCGCCCTGGCCCAGGTCGAAGGCTTCCAGCCGGTACCGCTCACCACACGCGGCGCACTCGTCCAATAACGGGTGGAACCCCTCGCTCGACAGCAGCTTGAGGAAGAAGGCGGGGACCAGCAAGGGCGCGTCGTGAGCGGCCAGGGCCCGCAACCCGCCCAACAACATCAAGAACAGGCGCGGGTTGGCGTGGCGCTCCTGGGACAACTGGTCCGTGGCCTCCAGCAACGAAGAAGCCTTGGCCAGGCGGGCGAGGTCCTCGCGGATCGGACGGAAGTGCTCGATGGCCTCAGCCTGGGTGACGATGTCGAGCTCACGCCCCTCGTAGAACAGCAGCGAGACGTGGACCATCGGCTCCAAGCGGGCCCCGAAGCGGCTCTTGGTCTTTCGCACGCCCTTGACCACGGCCCGCACCTTGCCGTGACGCTCGGTCAGCAGGTTGACGATGCGATCGGACTCACCGAGACGCCACGTGCGCAGCACGATCCCCTGGTCTCGGTACAGGCCCACAGCCCAACCGAGATTACGTCGGCGGAGAGCCGCCATAGGTCATGCCTCCAGCCCCCCGAAACGGCGGTCTCTCCTCTGGAACTCCCGGACCGCGTCGAAGAGGTGCTCGCGGCGGAAATCGGGCCAGAGGACATCGGTGAAGACCAGCTCGCTGTAGGCCAGCTCCCACAGGAGGAAGTTGGAGATCCGGTACTCGCCCGAGGTGCGGACGACAAGGTCCGGGTCCGGCATGTCGGCGTGGTACATATGAGCCCGGATCGCCTTCTCGTTGACGCCTCGGGCGGCGACCCCCGACTCCAGCAGCGAGCGCACGGCGTCGACGATCTCCGCCCGTCCCCCGTAGTTGAAGGCGATCGTCAACGTCATGGTGCGATTACGCGAAGTCAGCTCCAGCGCCTCGTCCATGCGACGGATCAGCCGGCGCGGCACCCGCCAGTCCCGGCGCCCCAGGAAGCGGATGCGGACGTCGCGCTCGTTCAGCTCGTCGCGCCGGCGCAGCAGCATCCCCTCGTTGAAGCGCATGAGGTAGCGCACCTCGTCGGGCGGCCGCTTCCAGTTCTCCGTGGAAAAGGCGTATACGGTCAGCCACTTGACGCCCAAGTCCAGCGCGCCCTCGACCGTGTCGAACAGCGCCTCCTCGCCGGCGGCATGGCCGTCGGTGCGGGCCAGGCCCCGCTTCTGGGCCCACCGGCCGTTTCCGTCCATGACCACGCCGACGTGGGCGGGCACCCCCGAGGGGTCGATCTCGTCCACGGGCCAGAGCGTAGGGCGTGATGCCGGCAAACTATTGGTGGGTACAGGCGGGCCGTGAAGATCAAGGAAAAGCTCGACGAGCTGGGCGAGCGGCGGAGGTGGTTCGGCACCGTTCTGGCGATCCAGAAGCGCTACAGCGAGCTGAACGGCAACTACCTGGCCTCCGCGGTGACATTGACCGCCTTCCTGTCGATCTTTCCCCTGCTGCTCTTCGCCATCGCCATCGTGGGTTTCGTGGCCGCCGGCAACACCAACTTCTCCGCCGACGTCATTGAGTACCTCGGCATCACCGGTGAAGCGGAGGAGAGCATCATCAACGCCCTCACCGCGGCCCAAGAGAGCCGGCGGATGGCGTCGGTCATCGGCATCGTGGGTCTCCTGTGGTCGGGCCTGGGACTCGTCGCCGCAGTGCAGTACGCGATCAACGCCGCGTGGCAGGTGGCAGGGCGCAGCTGGCGGGACAAGCTGAAGGGCCTGCTCTGGCTGGCCGGCGCCGCCCTGCTGTTCCTCACGTCCTTTGCCACTACCGCGGCGATCAACTGGCTCCCGAACTTTCTGGCACCGCTCACGACCCTTGCCAGCCTGTCGGTGAGCTTGGGCCTGTGGCTGTGGACGTTCAAGATCCTCGCCAGGCGCGACGTCGGCTGGCAGGCGCTGCTTCCCGGCGCGGTGGTTGCCGCCATCGGCCTCGAGATCCTCAAGGTGGTCGGCAGCATCTACGTTCCGCGAGCGGTCGGCTCTGCCTCGGCCCTCTACGGCACTCTCGGCATCGTGTTCGCCACCCTGGCCTGGCTGCTCTTCTTCGGCCGGCTGGTCGTGTACGCCGCGGTGGTCAACGTGGTGCGCTGGGAGGAGGACCATGGCACGGTAACGCTCGAGATGGAGGTTCCCCGGGTCAAAGGCGAGACCACCGAGGCGGTCGACGTCACCCGCGCCGGGGAGACCAGGGCCCAAGACGCGCCCGCGGGCGTGTAGCCATCAAGGCCCTCCCCTACGGCTCCTGGCCGTCGCCGATCACCGCCGCCTCGCTGGTCGAGCGGGCGGTGTCGCTGAGCGGACTGCAGGCCTCCGGCGACGCCCTGTACTGGGTCGAGGGCCGCCCGGCCGAGGCGGGGCGACAGGTGGTGGTCCGGTGGGTGCCCGGCGAGGATCCGGTCGACGTCCTCCCTGCGCCGTTCTCGGCCCGCACGACGGTCCACGAGTACGGGGGCGGTGCGTTCTGCGTGTCGGGCGACACGGTGTTCTTCTCGAACTTCGAGGACCAGCGCCTGTGGCGGGCTGACCCAGGCGGTGAGCCCCGGCCGATCACGCCGGAGGGCGCCCGCTACGCGGACGGCGACGTCAGCCCGGACGGCGACCGACTGGTCTGCGTACGGGAGCGACACCTGGACGGCGAGGTCGTCAACGACGTGGTCGTGCTCCCTACCGACGGGCCTGCCGAGCCGACGGTCGTCGCCGAAGGCCATGACTTCTACGCCGCGCCCCGCTTCGCCCCGAACGGCCAGCTCGCGTGGCTCGCCTGGGACCACCCTCGAATGCCGTGGGACGGCACGGTGCTCGAGGTCGACGGGCGGGGCCCGGTCGCCGGCGGGCCCGAGGAGTCGGTGAGCCAGCCCCGCTGGTCACCCGACGGCGTCCTGCACTGGATCTCGGACCGCACCGGCTGGTGGAACCTGTACCGCGACGGCGCGCCACTGCAGGCGAGGGACGCGGAGTTCAGCGGGCCGGACTGGGTGTTCGGCCAGTCGACCTACGCCTTCCTGCCCGGTGGCCGGCTGGTGGCCAGCTGGACCGAGGCCGGCCGAGGCCACCTTGGCGTCCTCCGTGAGGAGCCGCTCGACCTGCCACTTACGTCGTTCTCGTCGCTCCGGGCCTACGGGGCCGAGGTGGCGGCCATCGCGGCGTCACCGACGCAGGCGCCCGCGGTGGTCATCGTCGATCCGGCCACTGGCGAGCTGACCGTCGTGCGCTCGAGCCGGCCCATCCCCATCGACGCCAGCTACCTGTCGACCCCCCGGCCGATCGAGTTCGCGACCACCGGTGGCGGCACCGCCCACGCCCTCTTCTACCCGCCGGCCAACGCCGGCTGCCAGGGCCTTCCTGGCGAGCGCCCACCTCTGGTGGTCACCAGCCACGGCGGCCCGACTGCAGCTGCCTCGACGGCCCTGGAGCTGCGCACCCAGTTCTGGACGAGCCGGGGTCTCGCCGTGGTCGACGTCGACTACCGCGGCAGCACCGGCTACGGGCGCGCCTACCGTCAGCAGCTCAACGGCCAGTGGGGCGTGGCCGACGTCGACGATTGCCTGGCCGCCGCCCGCCACCTGTCCGACGCCGGCGAGGTCGACGGCCGCCGCATGATGATCCGGGGCAGCAGCGCCAGCGGCCTTACCGCGCTGCTGGCCCTGACCCGAGGCCTGTTCGCCGCTGGGGCCAGCCTGTACGGGGTGGTCGACCTGGCGGCGCTGGCCACCGACACCCACAAGTTCGAGGCCCGCTATCTCGACGGTCTCCTGGGGCCGTGGCCGGAGGCCGCCGACGTGTACCGCGAACGGTCGCCTATCTGCCACGCCGACGAGCTGTCCGCTCCCCTGATCATCTTCCAGGGCCTCGACGACAAGGTCGTCCCGCCATCGCAAGCCGAGGTCCTGGTCGACGCCCTCCGCGGCGCGGGGCTCCCGTTCGCCTACCTCACCTTCGAGGGCGAGGCCCACGGATTCCGCAAGGCCGAGACGATCCGCCGGGTGGTCGAGGCCGAGCTGTCGTTCTACGGACAGGTTCTGGGCTTCACGCCGGCCGACGAAATGGAGCCGGTGGAGATCGAGCGTCCCTGAAGCCGAGTCAGCCGGCCGTGACGCTGCCCAGGGCGGTCCGGGTGGCTTCCACGTCGAGGGCCATCTGGCGGGTCAGCTCCTCGACTGAGTCGTAGCGCTCCTCGTCGCGCAACCGGCGCACGAACGACACGCGTGCCTGCTGGCCATACAGGTCACCGGAGAAGTCCAGCAGGTAAGCCTCCAGCACCACTGGCGCCCCCCCGTCGTGGAACGTCGGCCGGTGGCCCACGGAGACGGCGGCAGCGTGGTCGCCGCCGTACCAGCCCGCGTAGATGCCCGGCGCCGGCAACAAGATGTCGGCCAGGACCGCCACGTTGGCCGTCGGGTAGCCCAGCTCCCGGCCCCGTTCGTCGCCCTTCTCGACGACGCCCCGCACCTCGTGCGGTCGGCCCAGCAGCTCCGCCGCGCCGGCCACGTCGCCCGCTTCCAGCAGCAGGCGGACCGCGGTGGACGACGTCCCCGGGAGCAGCGGCACATGGGCGACCTCGAAGCCCAGGGACCCCCCCATGGCCCGAAGCAGCTCGACGTTCCCCCGGCGCCGCCGCCCGAAGTGGAAGTCCTCACCGACCACGACTACGCGGGCCTGGAGGGCGTCGACCAGGATCTCTCGGACGAAGTCCTCCGGCTCCTCCTGCGACCGGGCCTCGTCGAAGTGAAGGACCACGGTGTGGTCCACCCCGGTGGACGCCAGGACTTCGAGCTTCTGTTCGAGGTCGGTCAAGAGCTTCGGCGCCGATTCAGGCCGGACGACAGCGGCCGGATGCCGGTCGAAGGTCAGCACCACGCTGTCGAGCCCACCGTCGGCCGCGAGCCGGCGCAGGTGGCCGATCACGAACTGGTGGCCGCGATGCACGCCGTCGTAGGCCCCGATGGTGACCGCCGTCCCCGCGCTCGGTGCGACGAAGGTCGCCGGGTCGGTCACGAGCTGCATGAACGGCAGGCTAGGTCGACGGAGAGCCGGCAGAGGGAACGGCAGGCGTTAAGACGACGGATGGCTTTGTCCGTCCCTCGTCCGTGCGCTCGTACACGGCCAAGAGGGCGCCGGTGCCGTCGAGCACCGCCCACGGCCCGTCGCCCGGCCAGTCGACGTCGAGGGCCTTGCCGTAGCTCACCGCCTCCGCCATCGTCGCGTCGGCCGACACTGCCGGGAGGTGGCCTACGGCTGCGGCAGGCGGGAGGACCTGGTCGGGGCCGAGGTCGTCGAGGGGGAAGGCGCGGTCGGCCGTGAAGGGGCCCACAGCGGTGCGGCGGAGGCGCCGCAGGTGGGCGCCCCCACCGAGGGCGACGCCCAGGTCGGCGGCCAGCGACCGGACATAGGTGCCCGACGAGCAGTCGACCTCGATGCGGAACACGCCGGGCTCCGGGGCCGGCTGGACCTGAAATCGGTGAACTGTGACCGGCCGGGCCGCCCGCTCGACCTCGATACCGGCCCGAGCCATCTCGTGGAGACGCCGGCCGCCCACGGACACCGCGGAGACCATGGGTGGGATCTGTTGGATGTCGCCGACGAACGCCGTCGCCGCGGCCCTCACGTCGTCCAGGCCCACGCCTGACATGTCGTAGGTGGCCAGGACCTCACCGCTGTCGTCCAGGGTGGACGTCGCCGAGCCCAGCACCACCTCGGCCACGTACGACTTGGGCAGCGGGGCCAGGAAGCGCAACAGGCGGGTGGCCCGGCCCAGTCCGACCAGCAGGACCCCGGTGGCATCGGGATCCAGGGTTCCCCCGTGCCCAACCTTCTTCTGGCCGAAGATCCGGCGGCACCGCCCGACCACGTCGTGCGACGTACAGCCCCCCGGCTTGTCGACGATTGCCAGACCGTCGATGCTCATCGGCCAGCCCCCCGGGCCGGCGCGACGAGACCGTCGTCGAAGGTCAGACGGCTCCGACCCGCGGAAGCGACTGGCGGAGAGCGTCGAGCAGCTCAGGGACGGGCAGCGGCGACACGAAGCCCGCCGCCGTCTTGTGGCCGCCGCCCCCGAAGGCGATGGCCAACTGGCCGACGTCGAACTCGGTCACCGCCCGTAATGACACCTTGGTGCCTTCGGGGGTCTCCTTGAGCACGGCGGAGACGTCGGCCTCGGTGGCCCGGCGGATGAGGTCGATGAGCCCTTCCGTCTCGTCCATGCCCACGCCGTACTCGACGAGGTCGGCGGCGGTCACCCACGTCGCCACGAAGCGGCGATCACCGTCGTACACGGCCCGCTGGAGGGCGGCCCCGGCCAGGCGCAGGTAGGCCAGGCGGTGCTCCTCGAACAGCCGGCGGTTCATCGACGCGATCGGCAGGTCGAAGGTCGACAACTCCTCGGCCAGGGTGAACACGGCGGGCGTGGTGCTCTCGTACTGGAACCGGCCGGTGTCGCAGATCAGGCCGGTGTACAGGCACTGGGCCGCCTCCCGGGTGAGCTCCCAGCCGAGGCGGTCGAGCAGCCGCCGTACGACCACGGCCGAGGCTGCGGCATGGGGGTCGATGAGGTTGATGGTGCCGTACCCGTCGTTGGTGGCGTGGTGGTCGACGACAATGAGCTGGTGGGCTCGCTGCGCCGGCTCCCCCAGCTCGGCCAGGCGATCGATGGACCCGCAGTCGAAGGTGATCATCAGGTCGGGCTCGGGCGGGAAGTCGGCAGGCTTGGTGGCCAGGTCGAGGCCGGGGAGAAACTCGTAGTGCGGGGCCACTGGGAAGGGCTCCGGCCAAGAGGCCACCGACTGCTTGCCATGGGCCAGGGCCAGGTGATGCAGGGCGAGCATGGAGCCCAGGGCGTCGCCGTCGGGGGTGTGGTGACAGGCCAGGGCTAGGGAGGGCGCGGCGGCGATGGCGTCGGCGGCCTGGTCGAGACTAGAACCGACTGTGCTCAATGCGCTCCGGCCCTCCGCTTCGCTGCGGTCGTCGCTCGTGCTCATGAGCCGTCGTCCTCGTTCCTATGGAGATCTCGTAGTAGTTCTTCTACTCTAGACCCTGAGGCTATAGCTGGGTCGGGAACAAAGGAAAGCAACGGGGTCCCCCGGAGGCGCATCTGGCGGGCGATGGCCTTTTGCAGCCGGATGCGGTGCTCGCCCAGTGCCACGGCCACTCCCTCGGGATCGCCCCGGGACAGGGACGAGAACCAGACCACAGCATGGCTCAGTCCGGGCTCGACCCGCACACCCGTAACCGTGACGAGCTCCAGGCGCTCGTCGTCGATGAGCTCCAGCTCGTCGCCCAGCACCTCTTGAACAACCTGATTGACCCGGTCCATGCGCGGGGCGCGCCTACCCCCCAACGCCGTGCCACTCCATCTCGAACCGGCAGACCTCGATGTCCGGCTTGCTCCACACCCAGCGCTCGACGTTGTCCACGACGTCGACCGCGTGGGCGTAGGAGTCCGACACCACGGCCATGCCGACCAGGGCCCGCTGCCACTTGTCCTGGTAGCCGACCTCCGCCACCGAAATCTGGAACCGGTGGCGGAGACCCTCGACGATCGGTCGCAACGCGGCCCGTTTCTCCTTGAGCGATCGGCTGGCGGGGATGTGCAGCTCGAGCTGCACGACGGCGACGTGCACCTATGTGCGGGGGATCTCCCGCTCCTCGTAGGTCTCGATGATGTCGCCGCCCTTGAGGTCCTGGAAGTCGGACAGGCCGATGCCGCACTCGAAGCCCGAGGCCACCTCGCGGACGTCCTCCTTGAACCGGCGCAGTGACGTGATGGTGCCGGTCCAGATGATGACACCCTCGCGGAGGAACCGGACCTTGGAGTTGCGGGTGATGACCCCGTTGCGCACCATGCAACCGGCGACCGCTCCGATGCGGGGCACCCGGAAGACCTCCCGGACCTCGGCCTCGCCGGTGACGACCTCCTCGAACTCGGGCTTGAGCAGGCCGACCATGGCCTTCTCGACGTCCTCGAGGACCCCGTAGATGATCTGGTAGGTGCGGATGTCGACGTCGTCGTGCTCGGCCAGGTCCCGGGCCTTGCGGTCGGGGCGGACGTTGAACCCGATGATGGTGGAGTTCGACGCCGACGCCAGCTGCACGTCGTTCTCGGTGATCCCCCCCACCGCCCGGTGCACGAAGGCCAGCTTGACCTCGTCGCGCTCCAGGCGCTTCAGGCTCTCGGTGAGGGCCTCGAGCGACCCGTTCACGTCGGCCTTCAGGATCAGATTGAGGGTGGCCTGCTCGCCCCGCTGGATCTGCTCGAAGAGGTCCTCGAGGCGGGCGCCGCCGCCGATGTGCAGCGCCGGGAGCTGGCGCATGCCTCGGAGCCGGTAGCGCTGGGCGCGTGCCTCGGCCACCACCTTCGCGGTCTTGTCGTCGGGAGCGACCCGGAAGTCGTCACCCGCGCTGGGCACGTCGGACAGGCCCAGAACCTGCACGGGCATGGAGGGGCTGGCCTCCTTGACGTTGTCGCCCTTGTCGTCGATGAGAGCCCGGACCCGGCCCCACGCCGCACCGGCAACCATGGGGTCGCCCACCCGGAGCATGCCCCGGTCGACCAGGACAGTGGCCACGGGGCCTCGGCCCTTGTCGAGCTGAGCCTCGAGCACCACCCCTTGGGCCCGCCCCTCCGGATTGGCCACCAGCTCCTCGAGGTCGGCGACGACCAGCAGCTGCTCGAGCAGGTCCTCGACACCCATGTTCTGGAGGGCGGAGACCTCGACCATGATCGTGTCGCCGCCCCAGTCCTCGGGCACCAGCCCGTGCTCGGAGAGGGCCTGGCGGACACGGTTGGGATCGGACTCCTCGCGGTCGATCTTGTTGATGGCCACCACGATCGGCACGTCGGCCGCCTTGGCGTGGTTGAGCGCCTCGACGGTCTGGGGCATGACACCGTCGTCGGCCGCCACCACCAGCACGGCGATGTCGGTGGCCTCGGCGCCTCGGGCCCGCATGGCGGTGAACGCCTCGTGGCCGGGGGTGTCGATGAAGGTGATCAGGCGGCCGTCCTTGACGACCTGGTACGCGCCGATGTGCTGGGTGATGCCTCCGGCCTCGCCGGACACCACGTTGGTCTGCCGGATGCGGTCGAGGAGCATGGTCTTGCCGTGGTCGACGTGGCCCATGACCGTGATCACCGGCGGGCGGGGCCGCAGGTCCGCCTCGTCGTCGTCGTCGTCACGGAGGAGCTCGGTGAGCTTGACCTCTTCCTCCTGGCCCGGCTCGACGAGCAGGACCTCGGCGCCGACCTCGGCCGCGAACAGCTCGATCATGTCGTCGGTGAGGGACTGGGTGGCGGTGACCATCTCGCCCTGCTGCAGCAGGAAGCGGACGACGTCGGCCGCGGTGCGGTTCAGCTTGGGACCGAGGTCCTGGGCGCTCGACCCGCGCTCGATGACGATCTCGCCCTCGGGGACGGGGGCATCGGACCGTGTGTAGTTGGTGGCCTGGGTCGGCTCGAGCTCCTCGAAGCTGCGGCGACGGCGGCGACGGCGCTGCGGTGGGCGTCGGCCCTGGCCGGGACCGCCGCGACCGGGGGGGCCGCCAGGACCACCACCGGGACGGCCGGGGCCGCCTCCGGGACCGCCGGGACGGCCTGGGCCACCGCTCGGTGCGCCGGGACGGGTGAAACCACCGCCGGCGCCCGGAGCGCCGAATCCGCCGGGACGGCCGGGACCGCCGGTGCCGGGACGGGGTGGGCCGCCGGGGCGCTGGGCGCCGGCGCCGGCAGCACCGGGACGAGGGGCGCCACCGGGACGGCCGGCGCCACCGAAGCCGCCGGGACGAGTTGCGCCGCCCCGGTCGTTCAC
>Ga0247713_1000397_pt1 | contig 27938 bp, 24 predicted proteins | sample 21E_NmetaG_FD_189936 | JGI IMG/M metagenome (GOLD analysis project Ga0247713, IMG submission 189936) | Soil microbial communities from hillslope of Landscape Evolution Observatory, University of Arizona, Oracle, AZ, United States - 2-1-E_N | ecosystem: Engineered > Artificial ecosystem >... | reverse complement strand
CCTCAAGTAGCGGAGCGGTAGGGCCCCATTATGTCCTCAAGTAGCGGAGCGGTAGGGCCCCATTATGTCCTCAAGTAGCGGAGCGGTAGGGCCCCATTATGTCCTCAAGTAGCGGAGCGGTAGGGCCTCCGCTAGGGCAGGGCGCCCGGATCCAGTGCCTGCACGGCCCCCGTCCAGCTGAGCACCGACCACACGCCGTGGCGGGATGCGCCGCCGGCGATGATCAGCCGCCCGTCGACTACACCGGCCGCCGCGCCGTGCACCGCAAGCGGCGGGCGGGGCAGGTCCTGCCAGGCGCTGCCGTCGAAGTACCAGGCCTGCTCGACGACGCCGCCGCCGGGCACCTGCGGATCCTCGCCGCCGATCACCACCGGGGTGTCGTCGACGGCCGTGACGGCCGCGCCGCTGGTCGGCGCCGGCAGCGAGGGCCCAGCGCGCCAGGTGTCGGCGTCGGGGTCGTAGATGTCCACGCGGTCGGTGACATCGCCGTCGCGGCCGCCGATCGCCCAGATCTCGTCGTCGACGACCGCGGCGCCGAGGTGGTCGCGTGGCTCGGGCAGGGCCGCGCCGGTGCTCCACGAGTCGCCGTCGAAGATCAGCGTCCTCGCGCTGGCGCCCGCGCCGCCGACCACGTAGAGGACCTCGTCGATGGCGACCATCTGGTGGCCGTAGCGGCCCTCGGGCATGTCCGGCCCCTGCCGCCAACCCTCCCCGTCCTGCAGCCACACGTCGGCCTGCGGGATCCACTCGCGCGCGCCTTGGGTCCCGCCCGCGACCACCAGGCTGCCGTCGTCCAGGGCGGCCGCAGCCGTGTGGTGGCGGGGCACGGGCAGGCCCTGGCGCGCCCGCCAGGCATCGGCCTGGGCGTCGTAGGCCCGCACGGCGCTCGAGGTCCGCGCCGCCCCGGTCATGCCGCCCACCACGACGAACTCCTCCCGGCCGGCCTCCTGGAACAGCGTGCCGACGACGGCCCCGGCGAGCTCACCGCGCCGGTCGGGCAGGTCGGCGAGGAGCGACCAGCCCTGGCCCTCCTCGGGTTCCGGCGACGTCTGCCACAGCACCACCAGCGCGACGGCGGCGATGATGACGGCCGCGAACACCGCGGCTGCGGCCCCGAGAACGACGCGCATCACGGCCTCCGACCGAAGGCGGCACACGCCCGTCGATGCACTCCGACCACATCCATCGCCCTCAACCTCCACGCACCACCCGTCGCGCATAACCTACAAACTCCCCCCGGCCAGGCGCGAAGCGGCCGGCGCGCCGGCGCGCCGAGGCCGCTCCGGGGGGCGCCGGTGCACGCGGAGGGGGCTAGAAGGGTGTTCGCGAGCGCAGCGTCCCCCGGAGCGGGCACCGGCGCCCCAAGGGATCGCGCCGGGGGCGGGACGCCGGTGCACGCGGAGGGGGCTAGAAGGGTGTTCGCGAGCGCAGCGTCCCCCGGAGCGGGCACCGGCGCCCCGCCTAAGATGGCGCAGCCCGGAGCGGGCACCGGCGCCCCGGTCGCTACGCCAGGGAGCCCTGATGCCGCCGACGCACGAGGTCACCAACCAGCCGCCGCCGCGCACGGGCGACACGTACGCCGAGGACGTCGCCCTCACCGAGGCCGTCCAGCGGGAGGGGGCCGGGTGGGCCGCCGAGGGGCTGCACAGCCTCGGCGAGCGGGCCGGCGACCCCGCGTGGTCGGAGCGGGGGCGCGCCGCGAACGAGCACCGGCCGGAGCTGGTGACCCATGACCGCTACGGCCACCGCATCGACGAGGTCCGCTACCACCCCGCCTACCACGACCTCATGGCCGCCGCGGTCGGCGCCGGGCTGCACGCCGCGCCGTGGGCGGAGGACCGGGCCGGGGCGCACGTCGCCCGGGCGGCGAAGTTCCTGCTGTGGAGCCGCGTGGACTCCGGCCACCTGTGTCCTGTCTCGATGACCTATGCGGTCATCCCCTCACTGCGCCGGACCCCCGAGCTCGCCACCGAGTGGGAGCCGCGCGCCACCTCCGCAACCTACGACCCCCGCCTGGTCCCCGCCGACCGCAAGGCCGGCGCCATGTTCGGCATGGCGATGACCGAGAAGCAGGGCGGCTCGGACGTGCGGGCCAACACCACGCGGGCCGCCCCGACCGGCGCCGGCGACGAGCACCGCCTCACCGGGCACAAGTGGTTCTGCTCGGCGCCGATGTCCGATGCGTTCCTCGTCCTGGCGCAGGCCCCGGGAGGGTTGAGCTGCTTCCTCGTCCCCCGCTTCACCCCGGACGGGCAGCGCAACGCCTTCCTCCTGCAACGCCTGAAGGACAAGCTCGGGGACCGCTCCAACGCCTCCGCCGAGGTCGAGCTCGACGCCACCTGGGGCCGCCTGGTCGGCGAGGAGGGCCGGGGGGTCCGCGCGATCATCGAGATGGTCGCCCACACCCGTCTGGACTGCGCCGTCGGCGCCGCCGCGGGCATGCGCCACGGCCTGGCCGAGGCCGCCTGGCACGCCGCCCACCGCCGGGTGTTCGACCGGCGTCTCGCCGAGCAGCCGCTGATGCGCAACGTCCTGGCCGACCTCGCCGTGGAGTCCGAGGCCGCCACCGCCCTGGCGCTGCGCCTGGCGCGCGCCTTCGACCAGGCCGGCTCGGACCCCCACGAGGCGGGACTGCGGCGCCTGGCCACACCCGTGGCCAAGTACTGGCTGTGCAAGCGGGCGCCCGCGCACGCCGCCGAGGCGCTGGAGTGCCTGGGCGGCAACGGTTACGTCGAGGAGTCGGGCATGCCACGGCTGTTCCGCCAGAGCCCCCTGAACGGGATCTGGGAGGGATCGGGCAACGTCCAGTGCCTCGACGTCCTGCGCGCGTTGCGCCGCGCACCCGAGTCGCTGGAGGCGCTGTTGGCCGAGGTCATGGCCAGCGCCGGCGCCGACGCCCGCCTGGACGAGGCCGCCGCCGACCTGCGCAAGACGCTGACCGACCCCTCCGAGGACACCGCCCGGCGCGCCGTCGAGCGCCTGGCCCTGGTCCTGCAGGGCGCGCTGCTCGTGCGTCACGGCGACCCCGCCGTGGCCGACGCCTTCGTCGCGTCGCGGCTGGCCGGCGACGCCGGCCGGGCGTTCGGGACGCTGCCCGCCGGCGTGGACACCCCCAGGATCCTCGCCCGCGCCCACCCGGTGCTGGCGTGACCAGCTTCCCCGAGCGGGTGGCGGCGGTTCTGCGCGCCCTCGCCCCGGGGGAGGTCGTGAGCTACGGCGAGGTCGCCGCCGTGGTCGGCTCGCCCGGCGCCGCCCGGGCCGTGGGGCGAGTCCTGCGCGACCTCGACGACGTGCCGTGGTGGCGGGTGGTGCGCGGAGACGGCCGGCTGGCCGCGCCCGACCCCGTCGAGCAGGCACGCCGCCTGTCGTCCGAGGGTGTGACCATCCGCCGTGGACGGGTCGTGGCTTGCCCGTGACGTCTGCGCAGGACGTCGGTCAGGATGCGCGGCCCACGAGGTGGTCGCGTGCCGGCCGGAAGGCTGCCGTGGGATCCGACGGGCGGGCCGAGTCGGGGCTGATGTCGATACCGACCCCCGGCGCTTGTCGGAGCGCACGTCGTAGCAGGCTCAGCGCCTGCTGTTCCAGCGTGCGGACCGTCTCGCGCGACAGACCGAGGTCCTCGCCGAGCGCCACAAGGGTCTCGGGCTCGTGGCCCTGGAGACCGTAGCGGCGGCACAGGATGCTCCAGCTGCGTTCGGGCAGCTCCCGCCTGGCGGTCTCCAGCACACCCTCGACGAACATGCGGTCGACCACCTCGTCCTGGGGCGCATCCGCGGCCCACGCCACCAGGTCGCCCAAGTCCGCCGCGTCGTCGCCTGGAGACACAGGCTTGTCCAGCGACACGACGGTGAGGTCGGCCGCGAGCACGTCGCGCACCTGGTCCGCGGTCAGGTTCGTCGCGTGGGAGAGCTCGTCCACACCGGGGGCCCGGCCCAGCGAGGCGCTCAGACGCGACTGGGACGCGCGCACCTTCAGCAGGTTGCCGTGCACGGCGGCGGGCAGTCGGATGGTCCGCTCCTTGTCCGCGGCTCCCCGCTGCAGCGCCTGGCGGATCCACCAGGTCGCGTACGTGGAGAACCGCAGCCCCCGCCGCCAGTCGAACTTCTCAACCGCCCGTATGAGCCCGAGGTTGCCCTCCTGGATCAGCTCGTCCAGGTCCAGGTCGGAGCGGCGACGGAACTTGGTGGCTTCCGCCACCACCAGGCGCAGGTTGGCCGACACGAACCTGTCGAACGCCTCCCGGCCCCTGGTGACCTGGTGCTGCAGCTCGGCCCGCGTCGCGTCGTCCAGGTCGTCCGCCCGGGCGAGGCAGGCCTCGGCCTCCCGCCCGGCTTCGACCTGCCGGCCCAGGCGCGTCTCCTCCTCCGCCGACAGCAGCGGCACCCTGCGCAGCTCGGCGAAGTACAGGCTCAGCAGATCCTCGGGCAGCTCCCCGCTGCTTGCCTCACCGGCGGCGCGGCCGCCCGGAGTGTCCACGGCGCTCGTCTGACCCTGCCGTCGTCCCCGACGGCCACGGAACACTCGCCCCCGGGCCGCCATCATCCGGACCCGACGCCGACGCGTTCCGCGAAGCTGCGGTCGGTCAAGCGGTCCGCCATGACCCCGTACCGCATGCCCGACTCCACTCTCGCTCCTGGCCGCGCTGGGACACGCTCATGAAGCCAGCGTATAACGTTGAACCAACTACAGGGTCAAGTCAGGGTCAAGTCCGTCTGGCGGCGGCGACCATGATTGCCGACTTGTGGTGCTTTAGGCGCGGGGTTACAACGCACAAATGTGGCTGATCAGCCTGCGGGACCTGCAGTGGCGCCTTCGGCGGTTCGTCATCGCGGTGGTGGCGACCGGGTTGGTGTTCGGCATGTCGCTGCTCATGGCCGGATCCGTGTTCACCCTCTACGAGGACGGCCGGCGCATCGTGCGCTCGTTCGGTGCGGACGCGTGGGTGGTGGCCGAGGGGACCTCCGGTCCGTTCACCACCTCGTCACCTATCCCCGCGCCGGCCGCCGCGGAGGTGGCGCGGGCGCCGGGGGTCACCGCCGCTGAGCCCGTCGTCATCTTCCAGTCGACCGTCGGCGGTGACGACGCGCTGCGGGACATCAACCTGATCGGCTACCGACCGGGCTCGTTCGTGGCCGGACCGGTCACGAGCGGACGCAGGCTGCAGGCGCCGGGGGAGACGGTGGCCGACGTGGAGCTCGGCGTCGACCTCGGCGAGGTCGTCAGCGCCGGCGGCCACGACCTCGTGGTGGTGGGCCTGGCCGAGCAGGTCACCTGGTACTTCGGCCAGCCCACCCTGTTCGTCGCCCTCGACGACGCCCAGGCGATTGCCTTCCGCGGCCAGCCGCTGGCCATGGGCGTGGCCACCGCCGGCGTGCCGGACGCCCTCCCGGAGGGGCTGCGCACGCTCACCAACGAGCAGGTCGTCGCCGACCTCGACCGGCTGCTGGAGAGCGCCGTGCAGACCATCGACCTGCTGAACGTCCTGCTGTGGATCGTCGCGGCCGGCATCATCGGCTCGATGGTCTACCTGTCGGCCCTCGAGCGCTCCCGCGACTTCGCGGTCTTCAAGGCCACCGGCGCCACCAACCGCGGTCTGCTGGCCGGGCTGGTCCTGCAAGCGGTCGTGCTGTCGGCGGCCGCGGCGGTCGTGGCCACGATCGTCGCCTGGCTGCTGAAGCCCTTCTTCGCCTTCACCGTCGAGATCCCCGCCCCGATCTACCTCCGGCTGTGCGTTGTGGTGCTCGTGGTCGGGCTGCTCGCCAGCCTCGCGGGGCTGCGCCGCGCGGTGAAGGTCGAGCCGGCGCTGGCCTTCGGGGGCGGGTAGGTGAACGCCGGCAGCGACCTGCAGATCAGCGACCTCACGATCGCCTACTCGAGCGGCGGCTACGAGGCCCGTCCGATCGACGGCCTCGACCTGCACGTGAGCTCGGGGCAGCTGGTGCTCCTGCTCGGCGCCAGCGGCTGCGGCAAGACGACGCTGCTGTCCGCGCTGGCGTCGATCCTGGCCCCCACCGCGGGCTCGATCCGCATCGGCGACACCGAGGTGACCGGCCTGCAGGGACGCGCGCTCATGGAGTACCGCCGCTTCCGCGTCGGTGTGGTCTTCCAGTCCTTCAACCTGGTGGCGAGCCTGACGGCGTCGGAGAACGTCCAGGCTCCCCTGCGCCTGGCCGGCGTGTCGGGCCGACGAGCCCGGGCGCGGGCGGAGGAGCTGCTCGGGCGCGTCGACCTGAGCGACCGGTTGCAGCACCGACCCGGCGACCTGTCGGGCGGCCAGGCCCAGCGGGTCGCGATCGCCCGGGCGCTGGCCCACGACCCCCCGCTGGTGCTCGCCGACGAGCCCACCGCCCACCTCGACTACATCCAGGTCGACGGTGTGCTGCGGCTGCTGCGCGGGCTGGCCGCACCCGGGCGCATCGTGATCGTCGCCACCCACGACGAACGGCTGCTGCCGCTGGCCGACCGCATCGTGGAGCTGACCCCCCGCAAAGCCACCGCGTCGCAGCCGCCGCGCCAGCGCAGCCTTGGGGACAGGGAGGTGCTGTTCCGCCAGGGCGACCCCGGCGACCTGCTGTACGTCGTCGACGACGGCGAGATAGAGCTGGTGCGCCACCTGGTCGACGGCACCGAGGAGATCCTGGGATCGGTCGGGCCGGGGACCTACTTCGGCGAGCTGGCGCCGCTGTTCGGCCAGCGACGCTCGGCGACCGCCCGCGCGGCCGGACCGACCACCGTGACCGGCTACACCGTCACCGACTTCCGCGCCGCCCACGGCGACGTGATCGGCTCGACGGGGCAGGACCGGCCCGGAGGCGATGGGGGCCAAGCGCTCGAGTAGCTCGACGGCTCGCGCCCTCGTCAGTGAGAGCGCCGGCGCACCAACGCAACCACGACCACCGCGACGACCAATGCGACGACCAATGCGACGACGATAAGGGTGATCAGACCCCACGGCGCCTCGTCAGGTGCCGGGGGCGGGGGCTCCTCCTCCTCGGGATCTTCCCCCTGCTCCTCGGGCTCCGCGTCGGCGTCGGCCAGGAACGCGCGTTTGGTGAAGTGGCCGTGACCGGGATCGTCGATCCACCCCTCGTAGGCCTCGGGCCGGTAGGCGTAGCTGCCGTCCGGGTAGTACAGCACCACAGCGGGCGTGAGCTCGGCGAACCGGTCCTGCAGCTCGTGGATGGCGTCCCGGCGCTCGTCCACGTCGGTGACCCGGGAGGCCGCCACGGTTGCCTCGTCGAAGTCGTCGTCGCCGAAACCGCCGAAGAAGGTCCCTTCGCTGCCGGGTCCGAAGAAGAAGTAGAACGCGTCGGGGTCGGCGTGGGCGTGGGCCTCCAGGTGGGTGACGAACAGGTCGAAGTCGCCGGCGCGGCGGCGGCGCATGAGCGTCGCCGGCTCGATCGCCTCCACGGTCAGCTCGATCCCCACCGCGGCCAGATGGCCCGCCGCGATCTGCATGGCCCGCAGGTGCAGCGGCTGCACGGCAGCGACCAGGGCGGTGAACACGAGCGGCTGCCCGTCGGGGGTCTCGCGGATGCCCCCGTCGCCTTCCTCGTAGCCGGCCTCGTCGAGCAGCTGGCGAGCCCCGTCCACGTCGAAGGTGGACCGGTCGTCGGGATCGGCCCAGTGGACGTCGGGATGCAGCCAGCCGTCGCGGCCCGGCTCGCCCCGCCCGAGCAGGACGTCCTCCACGATCTGCTCACCGTCGATGCTCAGGCGGATGGCCCGGCGCAGGGCGGCGTCGTCCAGAGGCTCCTCGGTCGCGTTGAAGTGCAGGTGCACGGACTCGAAGCGGGTGCCGTCCACGACGGCGATGGCGTCATCGGCCTCGAGCTGCTCGACGAGCTCCGGCGGGGTCGCGACGTCGACCGCGTCCACCTCGCCCTCCTGCAGGGCGGCGAACGCCGAGGTCGGCTGCGGCACGATCGGCAGCTCCAGGCGGTCCACCAGTGGAGCGCCCATGAAGTAGCCCGCGTTGGCCTCCAGCGCGTACTGCCGGTCGGGCACGAAGTCGACCACCGCGAACGGGCCGGAGCCGACGGGCTCGACATCGGTGGCCTCGAAGGGGTCGTCGACGTCCTCCCAGATGTGCCGGGGGATGATCGGCGCGTCCCCACCCGGCACGGCCGTGAAGGTCGGCGCCGCCTGGTCGAAGAACAACGTCAACGTCGTGTCGTCCTCCACCTCCGAGTGGGTGTAGCGCGGGATGTCGTGGATGTGGTGCCCGTAGCGGCCGGGGTCCTCGTGCTCGAGGAGGTAGTCGTAGGTGAACGCCACGTCATCGGCGGTCAGCGGCTCGCCGTCGTGCCACGTCACACCGTCACGGATGGTGACGGTCCACGCGGTGTAGTCGTCGTTGGGCTCGGCGGACTCGGCGAGCCACGGCTCGGGCTCCTCCCGGGACTGGGACCAGAACAGCGCGTCGTAGACGAGGTGGACCAGGTCGTGGGTGACTGGCAGGGCCTGCATCGTCAGGGTGAACGGCGTGATGTTGCTCTCGTATGCGTTCAGCGCCACCCTCACGGTGGTCTGCTCGCCTTCCTGCCCGGCGGCGGGTCCCATCGGCATCAGCACGAGCAGGCACGGCAACGCAAGCAGCAGCACGGGGGGACGGCGCATAGGGGCACCAGCTCCTGTGATGTACGGCCGGCTTGCGTCGCGAGAAGCCAAGGGGGATTGCCGGCCATAGGGCCTTTCCCGGGCTGCGACGCGGGTCAAACGTCGGCCGCGGTGCCGACCGGCTTCCGCGCCGCCGGGTCCGCGCGCTACCTTGGACGTGTCGATCCGCCGCAAGCCGTGTCCCCCGCCCTGCGGCAACGCCCAGGACAAGTGAGGAGACAAGAGCTGGCGATGGCACGAGTCGGACTGGTCCTCGGGGCCGGTGGCGTGGTCGGGCATGCCTATCACGCCGGGGTGCTGCGGGCGCTGCACGAGGTCACCGGCTGGGACCCCCGCACCGCCGAGGTGATCATCGGTACGTCCGCGGGCTCGCACGTCGGCGCGCTGCTGCGGGCGGAGCTGTCCGCCAGCGATCTGGCCGCACGTGCGGGGGGTCAGCCGCTCTCCCCGGAGGGGCGGCGCATCCTGCGCCACATCGGCCCGGCCGAGCCCGTTCCCCGTCCGCGCCTCCGGGCGGTCGGCATCGCGTCGCCGGCGCTGCTGCTGCGCACGCTCACGCGCCCGTGGACGGCGCGCCCGGGAACCGTGGCCGCCGCGCTCGTGCCGGTCGGGCGCGTGTCCCTGGCGCCTTTCGCCGCGCGCACCAACTGGCTGTTCGGCCACTCCTGGCCCGACGAGCCGCTGTGGATCACCGCGGTGGGACTGCGCGACGGCCACCGGGTCGTGTTCGGCCGTGAGGGGTCGCCCCGCACCGAGGTCGGCACCGCGGTCGCGGCGTCGTGCGCCGTCCCCGGCTGGTTCACGCCGGTGGAGATCAACGGCCGCAGCTACGTCGACGGGGGTTCGCACTCGACCACCAACCTCGACCTCGCCGCGGGTCTGGGGTTGGACCTCGCCGTGGTGGTCTCTCCGATGACGTTGGCGCGCGGCGTGCTGCCGGTGACGCTGGACTACCCGGCCCGGATCGGCCTGCGTCTCCGCCTGTCGTCGGAGACGCGCGCCGTCCGCAGGTCGGGCACCGAGGTGGCGGCGTTCCAGCCCACGGCCGCGGACCTGGCGGTGATGGGCGTGAACGCGATGAACCCCAACCGCCGCCACCCGGTGGTCACCCAGGCCTACGAGTCCGCGGTGCGCCTGCTGCAGCTGCCCGAGGGCAGAGACCGCTTCGCCGCCCTCGCCGCCTGACGTGAATCGCCGCTCCCGCTGGTCGTGTCGGCTCTCATTCCCTCGTGGAGGTACTCAACGCCGACACCGCGCGCGGTAGGCCCATCAGGCCTTGGCGGCCTGGACCAGCTCGGCCACGCCCGCCTCCAGACCCGCGCAGAGCACGTCGATGTCGGGCACGCTGTCCCAGTCGGCCGTCACCCCGAACGTCAGCTGCCCCTGGTAGGAGAAGACCGCGACACCGATGCGTGCGGGCGCGACGATCGCCGTGTAGGGGAAGACCTCCGTCATCCGCCGTCCGAGGGCGTACAGCGGCTCGAGCGGGCCGGGCACGTTCGTCGTGATCGTGTGAATGCTGTAGGCCGGCATCCGCCGGGCCGTGCGCAGCGCCACGCGCGTCCCGAGGGCCAGCAGCAGCGGCGGGGCAAAACCGGACAGCGAGGTGAGCGTCTCCGCGGCGACGGCCTGGCGGGACTGCGCGATGCTGCGCGTCTGCTCGCAGATCGCCGCGAGCCTGGTCACCGGGTCGGCCACGCCGATCGGCAGCTCCGTCACCGCGGCCGCCACCCGGCTGCCGGACGCGCCGGGGTCGTCGGCGTGCACCGAGAGCGGCACGAGGCTGCGCACGACCCGGTACTCCGGCGGCTCTCCACGGGCGGCGAGCAGGTCGCGAAAGCCCCGGGTCACCGCCCCGAGGACGACGTCGTTGACGGTCACGCCCGGCACCAGGCCATCCGGACCGCCGAAGGCATCGCGGACGATGCCCACGTCGTCCAGCGACGCCTTGGCCCACCCGTAGCGGCGGTGCGGACCGATCGGGCCGATCAGCGACGAAGGCGGCGCAGGACGGGTGCGTCCCGCCACCGACGCAAGGCCCCCGACCAGCTCCGCGCCCCGGCGCGCCACCACCCGCGGCACGCGCCCCACCGCACGGACGGCCTGCCACTGCTCGTAGGGATTTGCGACATAGTCGGTGAGGGCGTCGCCGAGCAGGCGCAGCCCCGACGGCTCACCAGCGGGCTCCCAGGTGTCGGGGACGGGGGCGGAGGGCTCCGGCCGGTCGTCCAGGAGCACCGCGAGCAGGCTCGTGCCGGTGATGCCGTCGACGAGGGCGTAGTGCGCCTTTGCCAGCAGGGCCCACCGGCCGTCCTCCAGACCCTCCACCACCCACATCTCCCACAGGGGTTTGGTGAGGTCGAGGTTGCCGGCCATCACGCGGCCGATGAGGTTGCGCAGCTGCTCCCGGCTGCCGGGCGGCGGCAGGCCGGTGTGGCGCACGTGGTAGTCGATGTTGAAGTGGTGGTCGGGTGCCCACACGGGCCGGGCGATGTCGAGCGGCACCCGTTTGACCCGCTCGCGGTAGCGCGGGACGAGCGGCAGCTTGCCGGCGATCATGTCGCGCAGGTCCTCGAAGGCGGGCGCGGGCCCCTCGAAGATGGCCGTGGTCCCGAGATGCAGGTGGGTGACCTCGTCCTCCATGGCGAGCAGGGAGGCGTCCAGACCGCCGAGGCGCGTGGTCATCCCTCCAGCACCGCCTCCGGGTCTGGCGTGTGGCTGGTGTCGGGGCGCTGATCGCCCAGGGGCGTCACCCGCGGGCGGTACCCGTGCGTCAGCGGCATGCGGCGGTCGCGTCCGAACGCCTTGGCCGTGACCTTGACGCTCGGGGGTGCCTGCCGGCGGGTCGGCTCGTTGCGCTCGACGAGCTCGATGACCCGCTGGACCACGTGCCGGTCGTAGCCGGCGTCGACGAGCTCGTCGGGGGACTTGGCGAACTCCACGAACTCCTCCAGGATCGCGTCCACCACCGCGTAGGGGGCAGGCAGGTCGCGGTCGGCGCGGGCGGGTAGGCGCTCGGCCGAGGGCTGCTTGACGATGATGGCCTCGGGGATGACGTCGGGACCCGTGACCCAGCCGAACGCGGCGCCGTCGACGGCGTTGCGCCAGCGGCACAGCTCGTACACCAGCGTCTTCGGCACGTCGCCGAGCGGTGCGAACCCCCCGGCCAGGTCACCGAACAGAGTGCCGAACCCGACGGCGACCTCGGTCTTGTTGTAGGTCGGGATCACCACGCCGTCGAAGCGGTCGGCCAGGTCGAGCAGGAGCGAGCCGCGCACCCGCGGCAGCAGCGCCTCGTTTGCGGCGTCCACGTCCCCGCCGGCGAAGTGAGCGTCGGCGGCGCGGCACATCGCCATATAGGCGTCGGTGACGTCGATGACCTCCAAGCGGATGCCGAGCCGCTCGGCGAGGTCGCGGGCATCGGTGACCGACTCGGGCGGTGACGGCGGGCCCGGCAGTGCGATGCCCCACACCCGGTCGCGTCCGAGCGCGTCGACGGCGACCGCGGCCGTCAGCGCCGAGTCGACACCGCCGGACAGACCCACGATGGCGCGCTCGTGCCCGTGGCGTTCGACGAAGTCGAGCACGCTCAGCACGACCGCCCGGTAGACCTCCTCGACCTCCCCGGGCAGGTCGGCCAGCGGTGGGGGCTCGAGGGTGACCGTGCGGGGCCGCGGCGCCGGACGGTTCACGAACGTCGGCCGGCGTGGCGGCGGTCGGTCGGGCGCGAGCTCAAGGTCGACGGCGAAGCAGGACTCGGTGAACGCCGGCGCCCGGGCGACGATGCGGCCGTGGGCGTCGGCGACCTGCGAACCGCCGTCGAAGACCACGTCGTCCTGGCCGCCCACGTTGGTCGCGTAGACCACCGGCGTGCCGCAGCGGCGTGCCGTGTCGACGATGGTGGCTTCGCGTTCGGCGGACTTGGCGCGGTGGAAGGGCGAGGCGTTGGCGGACAGGATCGCCTGCGCGCCGTCGTTGGCCTGGGCGTCGGGGATGTCGGGCCGCCAGATGTCCTCGCACACGACGATGCCCACCTCGGCGCCCGCGATCGTCCACGTGCCGCCGATCCGGGTGCCGGGCTCGAAGTAGCGGCGCTCGTCGAAGACTCCGTAGTTGGGAAGCAGCAGCTTGTGGTAGCGGCCGCGGATGCGGCCCTGGTAGAGGACCGCGACGGCGTTGGCCAGGGTCCGGGGGGTCGAGTCGAGGCTGGGGGGCACGGTCACCGGGTCGACGAAGCCGACGATGCTGACGCAGTCACCGGCCTGTTTGGCGAGCTCGGCGAGCGCCGCGAGGTTGTCGTCGACGAACGCGCTGGAGTGCAGCAGGTCCTCGGGTGGGTAGCCGGTCAGCGCAAGCTCGGGGAGCACGAGCACGTCGGCCTGGTTGCTCTCCGCCCACGCCATCGCCTCCGCGATCCGATCGCGGTTGCCGGCGATGTCACCGACCGGCAGGTACAGCTGCCCGACCGCGGCGCGCAGCACCCGGCCGGGCTCGATAGCCTCACCCATAGGCTGAGGAGCGTACTGCGCCGAGCCACCGCCTAGCGTGGTGGGTGGCCCCAGTCGGCTGCCATGATCCGGCGCAGCGCCTCGACCTCGTCCGCGCCGATCCGCCGGGCGAGCTCGCGTTCCAGGGCTCGAAGCTCCTGGGCGGCCACGGCGGCGAGCTCGTGTCCGCGTCCGGTGAGGGCGATCAGCTTGGCACGGCGGTCGTCGGGGTGGGCTCGTTCGCTGACGAGTTCCGCGGACTCGAGGCTGCGGTTGACCGTGGTGGTAGGGGACCTGCCGGACCGGGTCGGGGTGGACAAGGCCGTCGAGGCCGCCGACGCCGTCGTCAACGTGGCGGGCCATGTGAAGGGCTCGCCGAAGGACCTCCAGCAGCGGGCCGTCGAAGCGATCCTGCAGGCCATGCGGGACCACGGCGTCCGACGGCTGGTGACGCTCACCGGCGCGGGGGTGCGCGCCGAGGGCGATCAGCCAACGCTGGTCGACAAGGCCTTCCGCTTCGCCCTGTCCAAGCTGCAGCCCGACCTGCTCGCGGACAGCCAGGCCTACGTGGATCTCGTCCGCCGCAGCGATCGTCGATGGACCATCGTGCGCGTCCCGCGTTTGACCGACGGAGCCCCGAAGGGCACGTACCGGGTCGCGTCGCACGTCGGCGCCGCCACGGGCACGAAGCTGGATCGTGCCGATCTTGCCACCTTCATCCTGGACGAGCTTGACCAGCACGGCTTCATGGGCGCCCAACCGGTGGTCACGAACTGAGGTCCAGGAGGGTTGCGGTCCACGGGCCACGGGTATCGAACAAGCGTTCCCGACACAGGAGGAGGCAGCCGTGGACCGCAACCCGGAGAAGGACCCGGAGCAGTGGGTGACCGGTGAGGAGCCGATGACCGGACCGCAGGAGTCCTACCTGGAGACCCTCGCCCGGGAGGCCGGTGAGCCCAAGCCCCCCGGCGATCTGTCCAAGGCCGAGGCGTCCGAGCGCATCGAGGAGCTGCAGGACCGCACGGGCCGGGGGTAGCGCGCCTGCCGTGTCCGGGCGCGGTCAGGTGGGCGACTGCACGTCGCGGCGCTGGAACACCGCCAGGCCCGCGGCGGCGAGCCCTCCCGCGAGTGCGGTCAACACGATCAGGGGGGTCAGGGTGAGGTCGTCGGCCGGCAGTCGCGGGATGTGGCCGAACGGCGAGAGGTTGTTCATCCAGGCCGGGAGCTGCAGCAGCCCTCCGAGGTAGACCACCACGAAGCTGTAGCCCACGACCGCCCAGGTCAGCGGGATCGCCCGCGCCGCGACGCCGAACAGCGCCGCCACGATGCCGATGATGAGCCACAGCGCCGGTAGGTGCGCCACGGCGGCGCCGAGCAGCCGGGGCAGGAGTGAGGCATCGCCGAGGGCGAGCGCCCCCGAGGCGCCCATCCCCAGCCCTGCGGCGAGCAGCACCGCGGCGCTGCCGACCATCGCCACGGCGAGGTGACCGGCGGCCCAGCGCGTGCGCGACAGGCCGGTGCACAGCAGGGGCTCGGCTCGCCCGGCGGTCTCCTCGGAGCGCAGCCGCTGGGCCGCCAGGACCGAGTAGACACCAGTGATCATCGCCAGGACCGTCATGATCATCGCCGCGAAGGTCTCCGGGACGGCCGCCCCGGCGATGTCGGGAAGCAGCTCTGCCATCGCGTCGATCTCGGCCAGCCACTGCTCCGCCTCGCCGAGCATGGAGCCGTACATGACCCCGAGGACGCCCATGCCGGCGGCCCAGGCGATGAGGTTGGCGCGATGCAAGCGGAAGGCGAAGCCCAGGGGGTTGGCGAGCGCGCCGGAGGCGCCCGCGGGACCGGCCCGCGGTGGCCGCAGGCCCGCCCCGACGTCCCGGCGCATGCTGAGGCGGACGGCCGCCGCGACGAGCACAGGGGCGACGACGACGGCTGGCAGCAGGGGCCACCACCGGTCGGTCACGTACACCTGGGTCGCCTGCGCCCAGCCGATCGGCGACAGCCACGACAGGGCGCCCCCTCCGACGTCGCCGACGGCCCGCAGGACGTAGGAGAGCCCGACGGCGGCCAGGCCCATGCCCGACGCCCCGCGGGAGTGCTCGGTCACCTGCGCGGTGACGGCCGCCACGCCGGCGAAGACGATGCCCACCGCCGCGTGCGCCGCGCCGTAGAGCCAGGAGCCCTCCCAGGTGATGCCCTCCAAGCCGCCGGTACCCAGCCCCACCGCCATGAGCGCGGCGACCGCGAGGTTGGCGGCGACCACGACGCACAGGGCGGCCGCCAGGGGGGCGTGGCGGCCCACGACGCCTGCCCGCACGAGCTCGGCTCGGCCCGTCGCCTCCTCGGTGCGGGTGTGGCGGACGAGCAGCAGCACGCTCATGACACCCACGAGGATCGCGGTGAACCACAGCGTCTGGTGCCCCATCATGGCGCCGTACGTGTAGTTGCCCGCCCCGTGGTTGATGCCGGTCATCGCGACCGCCGCCGGGCTGTCCATCGTCGCGGCCAGCGTCTGACGCTCTGCCGCGGTCGGGTAGGTCTGCGTGAGGCTGCCGGCGGTTCCCACGGTGGCGAGGGTCAAGCCGGCGAGCCATGCCGGGATGCGGACGCGGTCGCGGCGCAGCACCAAGCGGATGAGCGCTCCCGTGCCGGTCAGCGTCCGCCCGCGGGTGGCGCTCCCCGCATGCTGGGCGAGGGTGACGGCGGTCATCACCGGGCCTCGGCGGCCGCGCCCCGCGTGCGTGCCAGGTCGTCGCCGTAGTGGCGCAACAGGAGCTGTTCCAGCGTGGGCGGATGGCTGACCAGCGAGCGCACACCGAGGCGGGCGAGATGCTGGACGGCCTCGTCGAGGTGCGGCCCGTCGACGTCGAAGCGCACCTGCCCGTCGCGGACCTCGAAGCCGTGCACACCGGGCAGGTCGGCCAACCCGGCGGCGGGCCGGTCGGTCTCGGCTCTGATCGTCGTGCGAGTCAGGTGGCGGAGCTCGGCCAGGGTGCCCGACTCCACGGTCTGCCCGAGGCGGATGATGGAGACACGGTCGGCGAGCACCTCGACCTGGGCGAGGATGTGGCTGGAGAGCAGGACGGTGTGGCCGGCCGCCTTGACCTCGCGGATGCAGTCCTGGAACACCGCTTCCATGAGCGGGTCCAGGCCGGCGGTCGGCTCGTCGAGGATGAGCAGCTCCACGTCCGAGGCGAGCGCGGCGACCAGGGCGACCTTCTGGCGGTTGCCCTTGGAGTAGGTGCGGCCCTTCTTGGTCGGGTCGAGGTCGAAGCGCTCGCACAGCGCCCTGACCCGCGCCCTGTCCACTCCCCCGCGCAGGCGGGCGAGCACGTCGATGGCCTGCCCACCGGTGAGGGTGGGCCACAGCACGACGTCGCCGGGCACGTAGGCCAGCCCGCGGTGCAGATGCACCGCGTCCGCCCAGGGATCACCGCCCAGGACGGTCGCCGTGCCGCTGTCGGGGCGGAGCAAGCCGAGCAGGATGCGGATGGCCGTGGTCTTGCCGGCGCCGTTGGGTCCCAGGAACCCGTGGACCTCGCCGGCGGCCACGTGCAGGTCCAGGCCGTCCAGGGCCCGCGTGGCGCCGAACGTCTTCACCAGGTTCGCAACCGAGATCGCGGTGGCCATGTGGGGTGTCCTCTCTCCGTCAGCCTTGCGGTGCCGACGGCTCGTCGACCGCCTGAGCCCATCCAAGTTCCCTCAGATACGCAGGATTCTTCGTCCCGGACGGGCTGGCCTGCCGTAGGCACGGTCCGCCGCCTCCACTTTCCCTCATATACGGAGGGAATCCTGGTTCGAGGGGCCCGGCCGCCACCCGGCCGTAGTAGGCGTACTGGCCGACGTCGTTGAGCATCGCGGGGCACATCATGTCGCGTCGGGCCATCGGCCGCCGGACGTCTCGATTTCCCCTTGTCGGACAGTCGCCGAAGGAGGATCCTTCTCCCATGGCCGTCGGCAGGGCGCCGGCGGCGGCGAGCCCGTCAGGGGGCGATGAGATGGCGAAGTACCTGGTCATAGCGAACTACACGTCCGACGGCGTCAAGGGCCTGCTGAAGGACGGCGGCTCCAGTCGGCGGGAGGCGGTCAAGCAGGTGGCCGAGGGTCTGGGCGGCTCCCTCGAGTCCTTCTACTTCGGGTTCGGGGCCGACGACGCCTACATCACGTTCGATGCGCCCGACAACGCCACCGCGGCTGCGGCGAGCCTGGTCGTGAACGCCAGCGGCGCCGTCACCTCCCGCACGGTGGTGCTGCTCACGCCCGAGGAGATGGACGCGGCAACGGAGAAGTCGGTGGACTACCGCCCCCCGGGCGGCTAGCCCGAGTAGCGAAGCGGTAGGGCCCGATTACGCATGCGGAGAACGCCGCCGCCATGCGCGACGAGCAGGTCGCGCAGTGGCGGATGCGCAGCCTGCGCCTGACCGGGCCCCCGCTCGGCGGTCCACAGGAGGTCGTGGGGTGGCTGTGCGCGGTCCAGTCGCAGGACTACCGGCCGGCGACGTGGTCGGTGGCCATGCGCACGGGCGGGTCGACCGACGCAGCGCTGGACGAGGCCTTCGCCGACGGCACCTTCCTGCGCACCCACGTGCTGCGGCCGACCTGGCACTTCGTCCTGCCCGACGACATCCGCTGGATGCTGGAGCTGACCGCGCCGCGGATCCACGCGTCGAACGCGCACCGGTACCGGGCTCTCGGACTCGACCGGGCGGTGCGCGAACGGGCCGCCATGCTGCTCGGCGACGCGCTCGCGGGCGGCCGCCGGCTCACCCGCGCGGAAGCCGCCGAGCTGTGGCAGGAGGCGGGGATCGGCGTCAACGGGCAGCGCCTGCCCTACCTGCTCATGCACGCCGAGCTCGAGCGGGTCGTGTGCAGCGGCGGCCTGCGGGGCAAGCAGCAGACCTACGCGCTGCTCGACGAGCGGGCCCCCCGAGCCTGCCGCTTGTCGCGCGAGGAGGCGTTGGCGGAGCTGACCCGCCGCTACTTCGCCAGCCACGGGCCCGCCACCGTCAAGGACTTCCAGGCGTGGTCGGGCCTGACCGCCGCCGACGCGCGGGCGGGGCTGGCGATGGGCGGTGCGGGGCTGGACCGGACGACGGTGGGTGAGCGCACCTACTGGTCCGGCGAGCCGGCGCCCGCCGGCCCACCGACGACGCCGAGCGCGCGGCTGCTGCAGGGCTACGACGAGTACCTCATGGGCTACCGCGACAGCCGCTGGATCATCGATGTCGCGGGGCTGGCCAGGGAGCCCCGGGCGAAGACCGTCTCGACCGGGGTGCTCGTCGTCGACGGCCAGGTCGCCGGGCACTGGAAGCGGACCGCGAGGGCCCGCGCGGTGACGGTGGACGTCGGCCTGTACGCCCCGCTCGACGACGGGCAGGCCGCGGCCCTGCAGGCGGAGGCCGATCGGTACGGCGCCTTCCTCGGCCTGCCGATCACCGTCGCCATCGCACCCTCGACAGCAGGCTTCTAGAGCCGCCTACCACCGGTCGACGCGGCAGTCGTGTCCACTTGCGGGCCCGCGTGAGCCCATCCTCGAAAGATTCTGGTTGACATCCCACAGAAACACAGGTATACAAGATCATACAAAGATCAACACGGACAGGGACACAGACGATGTACGCCGCCGAACGTCAGCAGGAGATCGTCCACCGGGCGCGCTCGGCGGGCCGCGTGGACGTGGCGGCGTTGGCGGCGGAGCTGGCGGTCACCAGCGAGACCGTGCGCCGCGACCTCGACGTACTCGAGCGCCAGGGCCTCGTCCGCCGCGTCCACGGCGGCGCTCTGCCGGTGGAGCGGCTGCGCTTCGAGCCCGGCGTGTCCGAGCGGGCCGCGGCCATGGCCGACGAGAAGCGGCGCATCGCCAAGGCCGCCCTCGACCACCTCCCTCAGGAGGGGGCGATCCTGGTCGACGCGGGCACCACGACCGCCCGCTTCGCCGAGCTGATCCCCGACGACCGGGAGCTCACGGTCGTGACCAACGCCCTGCCGATCGCACTGAGCCTGTCCAGCCGGCCCCAGCTGACGGTCTTGACGGTCGGGGGCCGGGTGCGCGGGCGGACCCTCGCACAGGTCGACCGTTGGGCGCTGCGCAGCCTGGCCGAGATCCACGTCGACGTCGCGTTCATCGCGACCAACGGCGTGTCGGTGGCCGGTGGCCTCACCACACCGGACCTGGCTGAGGCCGCGGTCAAAGAGGCCATGGTCACCGCCGCGAACAGGGTCGTGCTCCTCGCCGACCACACCAAGGTCGGCGACGACCAGTTCTCCCGCTTCGCCGACCTGGACCAGGTCGACGTGTTCGTGACCGATTCCGGGCTCGACGCCGACGCGGCGGCCGAGCTCACCGACGCCGGCGTCGAGGTGATGTGCGCATGATCGTCACCGTCACCGCCAACCCGAGCCTGGACCGCACCATCGAGGTCGACGCGCTCGTCCGCGGTGCCGTCCACCGCGCCGGGGCCTTCCACGAGGAGGCCGGCGGCAAGGGCGTGAACATCGCCCGCGCCCTGGCCGCCAACCGGCGCAAGGCCCGAGCGGTGCTGCCCAGCGGCGGCCCCGACGGCGCCCTGCTGGTCGCCCTGCTCGCAGACGCGGACATCGACTTCATCACCGTGCCCATCGGCGAGGCGGTGCGCACCAACATCAGCGTGGTCGAGGCCGACGGCACGGTCACCAAGCTCAACACCGCCGGTCCCACCTTGCAGCGGGAAGAGGTCGACGCCCTCCTGACCGCTGCCGTCGACGCCGCCGGAGCGGCCACCTGGGCCGCATGCAGCGGCAGCCTGCCGCCGGGCGTGCCCGACGACTTCTACTCCCGCATGGTGGCGGCCCTGCGGTCGGTCGGATGCGCGGTGGCCGTGGACACCAGCGGACCGGCGCTGGCGGCCGCCCTGGCTGCCGGGCCGGACGTCGTCAAGCCCAACGCCGAGGAGCTCGCGGAGGCCGTCGGCGCGCCGGTCACCACACTCGGCGAGGCCGTTGACGCCGCCGGTGAGCTGCGTCGGCGCGGCGCCAAGGCCGTGCTCGCCAGCCTCGGCGGCGACGGTGCGCTGCTCGTCGACGGCGACGGTGCGCTCCACGGCGAGGCCGGAGTGGCGGTCGTCCGCAGCGCCGTCGGGGCCGGCGACGCCACCCTCGCCGGGTTCCTCGCCGGCGGCGGCCACGGGCGGTCGGGGCTTGCCGAGGCCCTGGCCTGGGGCGCCGCCGCCGTCGGGCTGCCGGGCACGCGCATGCCCGCACCGGCCGACCTGGACCGCACAGCGGTGCGGATCCGCCGCGACTTCGATCCGCGCCGACCCATCGACATAGGAGCCAGCACATGAACCTGACCATCGACGACATCACGAGCGAGGCGCTCGTGACCCTCGACCTCGACTCGACCGACCGCTGGGCCGCCATCGACGAGCTGGCCGACCTGCTGCAGGCGGACGGCCGGGTCACCGACAAGGACGCCTTCGTCCGCGCGGTGCGCCAGCGGGAGGAGACCGGGGGCACCGGCATGGAGATGGGCATCGCCATCCCCCACGGCAAGTCCGCCGGCGTGGCCAAGCCCTCGGTCGCCTTCGGGCGGTCCCCCACCGGCGTCGACTTCGGCGCCGGCGACGACACCCCGGCCGACCTCGTGTTCCTCATCGCTGCTCCCGAGGGCGAGAGCGACCTGCACATCACGCTGCTGTCCCGACTGGCCCGAAAGCTCGTCCACGACGAGTTCCGCGACGCCCTCCGCAGTGCCGCAACGCCGGCGGACGTCATCCACATCATCCGCGAGGAGGTCACGCTGTGAAGATCGTTGCCGTCACGTCCTGCCCGACGGGCATCGCCCACACCTACATGGCCGCCGAGGCGCTCGAGAGAGCCGCCAAGGCCGCCGGTCACGACATCGTCGTGGAGACCCAGGGCTCGGCCGGGTCCGAGACCGCGTCGGCCGAGGACATCGGCGCCGCTGACGTGCTGATCCTGGCCGCCGACGCGGCGGTTCGCGAGCCGGAGCGCTTCGCCGGCCTGCCCCGCGTGGAGGTCAAGGTCGCCGAGGCGATCAACAGGGCCGGCGAGGTCGTCACCCGCGCCGAGCAGGCCGCACACGCCGCACCCGCCGCCGCCGCACCCGCGGCCGGCACCGCCACGGCGGCTTCCGCCGAGGGCCCCGGCGAACCCGCCGGCGACGCCCCGGCCACGTCGAGCAAAGGCGGAGCGGTGCGTCGCTGGCTGATGACCGGGGTCAGCTACATGATCCCCTTCGTCGCCGCAGGCGGGATCCTCATCGCGCTGGCGTTCGCGATCGGCGGCGCCGTGGAGGTCACCGAGGTCAGCGTCTACGACGAGTTCTCCGTCGGCGCGCTGCTGTTCGAGATCGGCGGCATGGCCTTCTCGATGCTCGTGCCGATCCTCGCCGGGTTCATCGCCTACGCGATGGCAGACCGTCCCGGCATCGCCCCCGGCGTCGTCGGCGGCCTGCTCGCCAACGAGATCGGTGCGGGGTTCCTCGGCGGCATCGCCGCCGGCCTGCTCGCCGGTGCGATCGTCATGGCCCTGAAGAAGATCGCCGTCCCGGCCGGCTTCCGCGGGATCATGCCCGTCCTCGTCTACCCCCTGCTAGGCACCTTCGCCGTCGGCGCGATCATGATCCTGCTGATCGGTGAGCCGATCGCGGCCGTCACCGACGGCCTCACCGGCGCGCTGGAGGACATGCAGGGCACCAACGCCGTCCTGCTCGGCGTGATCCTCGGCCTGATGATGGCCTTCGACATGGGCGGACCGATCAACAAGGTCGCCTACACGTTCGGGCTCGCGGCGCTGGAGGCCGGGCAGTTCGCGCCCATGGGCGCGGTCATGGCCGCGGGCATGACCCCGCCGCTCGGCCTCGCGCTGGCCACGGTGCTCGCCAAACGGCGCTACACCCCTCCCGAACGCGAAGCCGGCAAGGCCGCGTGGCTGATGGGCGCGTCGTTCATCACCGAAGGCGCGATTCCCTTCGCCGCGGCCGACCCGCTGCGGGTCATCCCGGCCATCATGGCCGGCTCGGCCGTCGCCGGCGGATTGGCCATGGCCTTCAACACCACCCTGCAGGCCCCCCACGGCGGGATCTTCGTCGTCGGGCTCGTCGGCAACTGGCCGCTGTACCTGCTGGCGATCGCCGTCGGCACCGTCGTCACCGCCTTGCTCGTCAACCTGCTCAAGCGCGTCGGCGCCACCACCGCCGACGTCGTTGCCAAGACACCCGCAGAGGAGCCCGTCCATGCCTAGCAAGACCGTCACCCTGACCAACCCCAGCGGACTGCACGCCCGACCCGCGTCGGTGTTCGCCAAGGCCGCAGCCACCCACCCGTGCGCGGTCACCATCGCCAAGGGGGAGCGCACCGTGAACGCCAAGTCGGTGCTCAGCGTGCTCACCCTCGACTGCCACCAAGGCGACGAGCTCACCATCACCACCGACGGCGAAGGCGCCGACGCCGCCCTGAGCGACCTCGTCGCCCTCGTCGAGACCGGCATGGGTGAGTCGTGACTGCAGCACGTGTGCAGGGCCGAGGGGCATCGCCCGGCGTGGCGGTCGCCCCCGCCTTCGTCATCGCCTCCCGGCCGCGTCCGGGGGTGTCGGGGGACCCGAGCCCCCCGGTCGAAATCGAGGCGGCGACCGCTCCTCCAACGGCTGACCCCGCTCAGGAGCACGAACGGCTGGACGCGGCCCTGGAGCAGGCCACCGCCCAGCTCGAGGCGCTCGCCGAGCGGCTGGCCGACGAGGTCGGCACGGACGAGGCGGCCATCTTCACCGCGCACGCCGCCTTCGCCGGCGACCCCGAGCTCGCGTCGATGGCCCATGCGGCGATCGACGCGGGCGGGGCCGCCGAGGAGGCGGTCCGCGGTGCGTTCGGCACGTTCCGCGAGCTGCTGGCCGCCTCAGCCGACGAGTACCTGGCCGCCCGGGCGGCCGACCTGGACGATGTCGCCGACCGCGTGGTCGCCATCCTGAGCGGCGCGACCCGGCCGGTCCCCACCGAGCGCTGCATCGTCGTCGCGCACGACCTCGCGCCGTCGGACACCGCCGAGCTGCCGCGCGACCTCGTCGCCGGCGTGATCTGCGAGGCCGGGTCGCCGACCAGCCACGCCGCGATCCTCGCCCGCTCCCTCGGCATCCCCGCGGTGGTCGGCGCAGAGGGCGTGCTCGATCGGGTCGACGCGGGCGTCCCGCTTGCCGTCGATGGCGGCACGGGGGAGGTCCTGCTCGATCCCGACGACGCGGACCAGGACCGCTACGCCAAGCTCGCCGCCGCCGACGCGGAGCGCCGTGAGCAGCTCGCCGAGCTGCGCGACCTACCCGGCCAGACCGCCGACGGCGTGCACGTCGAGCTTGCCGCAAACGTCAACGACCCCGGTGCCCTCGACCGAGCGGTGACCGCCGGCGCGCAGGGCAGCGGCCTGGTGCGCACCGAGTTCCTGTTCCTCGACTCCGCCGAGGCTCCGACGGTCGACGAGCAGACCGCCTACTACCGGCGGGTCCTCGACGCCTTTCCCGGACAGCGGGTCGTCTTCCGCACCCTGGACATCGGCGCCGACAAGCCGGTCCCGTTCATCAACCGACCGCCGGAGGAGAACCCAGCCCTGGGTGTGCGCGGCCTGCGCCTCGGCCTGGTCGAGCCGCAGCTGCTGCGCGACCAGCTGCGCGCCCTGCTGCGCGCCGCCGACCGAGCAGCCGCCGACGACGGGGACACCGGTCGGCTGGCGATCATGTTCCCCATGGTCGCCACGACGGCCGAGGTCGACCGGGCCCGGGCCTTCCTGGACGAGGTCGCCGCAGAAGACGGCGTCGACCTGTCCGGTGTCGAGGTGGGGATCATGATCGAGGTCCCCGCCGCGGCGCTGGCCGCCCGCAGGCTCGCCTCCCGCGTGGACTTCCTGTCCATCGGCACCAACGACCTGCTGCAGTACCTGTTCGCCGCTGACCGCCTCAACGCCGACGTGGCCGGCATCCCCGACGTCTTCGATCCCGACGTGCTCGGCCTGGTCAGGTCCGTGTGCGACGCCGCCGCCGCGCATGGCGCCTGGGTCGGCGTGTGCGGCGAGGCCGCGGCCGAGCCACGCGCCGCCGCCGCCTTCGTGGGAGTCGGTGTCACGGAGCTGTCCATGACGCCGAACGCCATCCCCGACGTGAAGGACAAGCTGCGCCGCCACACCCGCGCGGAGCTGCGCGACGCGGCGCGGACCGCTGAGGCGGCGCCCGACGGCGCCGCCGCGCGGGCGGCGTTCAAGGACGCCCTCCGCTGACGGGCAGGCGCCGGCGGGGGCGCCTGCCGCCGAGGAGAGCGGACGGGAGCGAAGCGCGCAGGACCCGCCGACGAGGCGGAAGGCGCCTCCGCCGCCGGCTCGCTAACGCTAGTCGACGTCGACCCAGCCGAAGGTGCGCTCGACGGCCTTCTGCCAGCCCGCGTACGCCTCGTCGCGCTGTTCCTGGCTCCACTGCGGATCCCAGCGACGGTCCTCGTTCCAGTTGGCCCGTAGCTCGTCGGGGCTGTCCCAGAAGCCGGTCGCGAGCCCCGCGGCGTAGGCCGCGCCGAGCGCGGTCGTCTCGGCGACCACCGGACGGGACACCGGGACGCCGAGGATGTCGGCCTGCAGCTGCATGAGCAGGTCGTTGGCGGTCGCGCCGCCGTCGACCTTGAGCACCTCCAGGTGCACGCCCGAGTCCTTCTCCATCGCCTCGGCCACGTCACGGGACTGGTAGCAGATCGCCTCGAGGGCGGCCCGCACGAGGTGCGCACGGTCGTTGAAGCGCGACAGGCCGACGATGGCCCCGCGGGCGTCCGACCGCCAGTACGGGGCGAACAGGCCGGAGAAGGCCGGGACGAAGTACACCCCGCCGTTGTCGGGGACGCTGGCCGCGATGGCCTCGGTCTCGGCCGCGAGCCCGATGATCCGCAGCTGGTCGCGCAGCCACTGGATCGCTGACCCCGTCACGGCGATGGACCCCTCCAGACAGTGCACGGCCGGGGCGTCGCCCAGCTTGTAACCCACGGTGGAGACCAGGCCATGCTCCGAGCGCACGATCTCCTGCCCGGTGTTGAGCAGCAGGAAGTTGCCGGTCCCGTAGGTGTTCTTCGCCTCGCCCCGGGCGAAGCAGACCTGCCCCACGGTGGCGGCCTGCTGGTCACCGAGGTCGCCGGCGAGCGGCACCTCGGCGCCGAACGGGCCGTCCGGCCTGGTCACCCCGTAGAGGTTCGGGTCTGATGACGGCCGGATCTCCGGCAGCATCGACCGGGGGATGTCGAAGAAGCCGAGGAGCTCGTCGTCCCAGTCCAGGGTCTCGAGGTCCATGAGCATCGTGCGGGAGGCGTTGGTCACGTCGGTGACGTGCGCACCGCCGTCCACGCCCCCGGTGAGGTGCCACAGCACCCACGTGTCGGTGGTGCCGAAGATCGCCTGTCCGCGCTCGGCCGCCGCGCGGACCCCGTCGACGTTGTCCATGATCCACTGGATCTTGCCGCCCGAGAAGTACGTCGCCGGGGGCAGGCCCGCCCGCTGGCGGATGACGTCGCCCCTGCCGTCACGGTCGAGCGCCGACGCGATGCGGTCGGTGCGGGTGTCCTGCCAGACGATGGCGTTGCAATGGGGCCGTCCGGTGGTCGGATCCCAGACGACGGTCGTCTCGCGCTGGTTGGTGACGCCCACCGCGGCGAGATCGCCCGCCGACAGGTCAGCGCTGGCCAGCGCCCGCTCCACCACCGTGCGGGTGCGTTCCCAGATCTCGACGGGGTCGTGCTCCACCCAGCCCGCCCGCGGCAGGATCTGCTCGTGCTCGAGCTGGTGGCGGCCGCGCTCGTTGCCGCCATGGTCGAAGACCATGAACCGGGTGCTGGTCGTCCCCTGGTCGATCGCGCCGATGAACTCACCGCTGCTGGGTCCCATCGGGCAACCATAGGGCAGGACGAACAGCCGGTTGCGAGGCCTTTGTGCCCCTCGGAGATCGGCTCTACGGTTCGCCCCATGTGTGCGCTCGACACCGAACCCCCTCCCGTGGACACCGATCAGCTGGTCCGGCGCTACTACGACGACCGCCCCGACCCGACGGTCCCTGCGGAGCGGGTCACCTTCGGCACCTCCGGGCACCGGGGATCGTCGCAGGAGCGCTCCTTCAACGAGTCGCACATCATCGCCACGACCGAGGCGATCTGCCGCTACCGCGCGGAGCAGGGAACCGACGGGCCGCTGTTCCTCGGCCGGGACACCCACGCGTTGTCCGAGCCCGCGCTGCGCACCGCCATCGAGGTGCTCGTCGCCCACGACGTCGAGGTGCGCGTCGACAGCGCCGACGGCTACACACCCACTCCGGTGATCTCCCACGCGATCCTGGCGCACAACCGCGCGCACCCCGATCACCCCGCCGACGGGATCGTGGTGACCCCCTCCCACAACCCGCCCGCCGACGGCGGGTTCAAGTACAACCCGCCGCACGGCGGCCCGGCCGGCACCACGGTCACCAGCGCGATCGAGGAGCAGGCCAACGCCCTGCTGGCCGACCCGGACCAGGTCGGACGCCGCCCCTGGGAGCAGGCACGCGACGCGGTCCGCCGGCATGACTACGTCTCCGCCTACGTCGGAGATCTGGCCGAGGTGGTGGACCTCGAGGTGATCCGTTCGGCGGGGCTGCGCCTCGGCGCCGACCCGCTCGGCGGGGCGAGCGTGCACTACTGGGGTGCCATCGCCGAGCGCTGCGACCTCGACATCGAGGTGGTCAACGACCGCGTCGACCCGACGTTCTCGTTCATGCCGCCGGACTGGGACGGCAAGATCCGCATGGACTGCTCGTCGCCGGATGCGATGGCCGGCCTCGTGGAGCTGAAGGACCGCTTCGACGTCGCGTTCGGCAACGACCCCGACGGCGACCGGCACGGGATCGTCACCCCGGGGGCGGGGCTGCTCGACCCCAACCACTACCTCGCCGTGTCCATCGCCTACCTGTTCGCCGACCGCGGTTGGCCGGAGGACGTCGCGGTCGGCAAGACCCTGGTGAGCAGCAGCCTGATCGACCGGGTGGTGGACGGCCTCGGGCGACGCCTCGTCGAGGTCCCCGTCGGCTTCAAGTGGTTCGTCGACGGGCTGCTGGAGGGCTCCGTCGGATTCGGCGGTGAGGAGAGCGCCGGCGCGTCCTTCCTGCGCCGGGACGGGCGCACGTGGTCGACGGACAAGGACGGGATCATCATGTGCCTGCTCGCAGCGGAGATGACCGCCCGCACCGGGCGGGATCCCGGCGAGCGCTTCGACGATCTGGCCGAGCGCTACGGCCGCCCCGCCTACCGGCGCACCGACACTCCGGCCACGCCCGAGCAGAAGGCCACGCTGGCCGCGCTCTCCCCCGACGACGTCACCGTCGAGGAGCTCGCCGGCGAGAAGATCACCGCCGTGCTGACCGAGGCGCCCGGCAACCAGGCGCCGATCGGCGGGCTGAAGGTCGTCACCGCCAACGGGTGGTTCGCGGCCCGGCCGTCGGGGACCGAGGACGTCTACAAGATCTACGCCGAGAGCATGCGCGGGGACGACCACCTGCAGCAGATCGAGGAGGAGGCCAAGGCGCTCGTGGCCTCCGTGCTCGGCGGCTGAGCCGTGAATCGCCGGAGCGACAGCGAGGCGATTCTCAGCTGTGCTGGGTGTGGCGGTCGCGCAGCGACCGCCATGGAGTACTGAGCCGGGTCCCCTGGAGCTACCGGTCGCCAGGTCGGGGCGACACGGCGTGCAGGCCGGCGTGGCCGGCCGCCCGGGCGGCACCGGCGCCCGAGGTAGCTGCGCGCGCCGCACGGCTGCGCGACCGCCGCCGCGTCCCAGTCCGAGGGGCTCTTGGGGGCG
>Ga0247713_1000396_pt1 | contig 27962 bp, 29 predicted proteins | sample 21E_NmetaG_FD_189936 | JGI IMG/M metagenome (GOLD analysis project Ga0247713, IMG submission 189936) | Soil microbial communities from hillslope of Landscape Evolution Observatory, University of Arizona, Oracle, AZ, United States - 2-1-E_N | ecosystem: Engineered > Artificial ecosystem >... | reverse complement strand
GTTCGCCTTCTGGAACGCGTAGACCGCCTGCTCGGTCAACCACCCGTACACCCCGTCGACCGATCCAACCCAGAACCGGAGCGCCTGCAACCGTTGCTGTAGTTCGGCCACAGCCGGGCCCTCGTCGCCTGCTTCCAGTACCTCCCGCTCGCCCTGATCAGGGGCGGTGGTCGTGGTTGTAGTCGGAGCGACCGTCGTCGACGTTGTAGTAGTGGGGGCGATTGTCGTCGAGGTCGTGGCGGTGGTGGTCGTCGTCGGAGCGACGGTGGTGGTCGTCGTCGGAGCGACGGTGCTGGTGGTGCTCGGGGCCGCCGGCGTGGTTGTCGGCCCCGAGCTGACGACGTCGCCTCCTCCTCCACATCCGGCCAGCACGACGACGCCGATGGCCGTGGCCGCGAGGCGGCGGCGACATCCCAAATCAGCCCCGGGCGACCCGGTCGTCCCGTCGCCACGGCACTGCGGTGGAGGCGAGCAACGACCACAGGAGGCCGATGGCGCCGACGACCATGAGGATGATGCCCACGACGTCGAGGTTCACTCCGCTGACGTCACCAGTCACCGCCCAGTACAGGACCGCACCGGCTGCGAGCAAGAACACGCTGACTCCGATTCCCATTCGTTCTCTCCTTCCGTCGTACTCGAATTCGCCCTTACCCACCGAAGGCCTGGGTGGGGCAGAGAGCACCGGACTGGTACCAAGTCGTGACATCCGATGATCCTCAGGTGGTGAGAGAGCCGTGGCTCTCGCTCCTCTTGGCGAGGACGGCGTTCAGCTCCGCTCCGACAAGGAGGGCAAGGCTGAGCAGGTACATCCACACGAGAACCACGAGAGCGCCACCGAGTATGCCGAACACCGGGTTGCCACCAAACAGCTGGAGGTAGAGCCGCAACCCCAGCGACACGGCCAGCCACAGCACTCCGGTCAACGCTGCGCCTCCGATGTGTTGGCGCCAGCCGACGTGGCGATGCGGCACGGAGTGGAACACGACCGCCGCCCATGCCAACAGGGCCACGAACGCCACCGGAACACCGAGCCACTCCCAGACGACGCCGTAGGCGGCTCTCAGACCGACCCACCGGGCGACGGTCTGGCCCGCGCCGAACAGCGGCCCGACCACCATGGCGGTCAGCGTGACGACTATGAGCAGCATGCTGGCCAACGCCAGCCCCACGGCAACGAGGCGCTTACGGATTCGCGACCGCGTGTCCTCGAAGTCGTAGATCTGCCCGAGCGTCCGCAGGACCGTCGACATGCCCCGCGACGCGGCCCAGACCGCGGCGACGACACCGAAGGTGAAGACCCCTCCGCTTGCCTGTACGAAGAGCTCCTCGATGGCCTCAGCCGTCCCCTGCGCCCTGTCGGTCAGGAACGTGTCGAGGACGGACAGCACCTCTCCCTGGGCCCGTGCGACGAGCTCCGATCCAAAGAGCCCGTCGAGGACTCCAAGCCCGGCGGCGACCGTCAGGAGTCCGGGGAAGACGCTCAGGAGGGCGAAGAAGGCGACCTCGGCGCTCAGCCCCGTCACCCGGTCGTCCTTGGCGTCGCGAGCCATCTGCCGCACGACGTCGACGACCTGCCGGAGCCGAGGATGTTTCGCGAGCCATTGGCTGAGGGCGGTTGCCTTCATCGGGGACGTCAGAAATCAGTCGGTTGCGACCGAAGCCTCGGCGCGTGCAGCCGGAAGATGGAAGGTGAACCGCGCCCCGCCGCCTTCGCGGTTTCCGGCGTCGAGGCTGCCGCCCTGGGCGCGGGCGTGCTCCAACGCGATCGACAGGCCGAGCCCTGAGCCGCCGGCGGTGCGGGCGCCGTCGGCCTTGTAGAACCGCTGGAACACCCGGCCGACATCGTCCTCCGCCAGTCCCGGGCCGCGATCCAGCACATCAAGGGCAACGCGGTCTCCTTCCCTGCGTCCGACGACCTCCACGTCGCCCCCGCCGTGTTGGACCGCATTGGTCACGAGGTTCGAGACGACGCGCTTGAAGCGCGTCCGGTCGGCCATGACCGTCAGGTCGGCGGGGATGACAGGGTGGACGTGGACCTCGCCGTCCCATGATCGCAGCACCGCGTGCACGGCTTCCCGCAGCGACAGCGCCTCGAGGTTGACATCGTCGTGGCCGGCATCCAGGCGCGCCAGTTCGAGAAGCTCCAGGACCAGCCCCTCCAGTCGTCGAACGTCGTCGATGAGGAGCTCGGCCGGACGGCGTGCCTCCACGGGCAGGCTTCCGACCCCATCGGCCAGGAGCGACGCCGCGGAGGACATGCCCGTCAGTGGCGTGCGGAGCTCGTGGGCGACGTCGGCCGTGAACCGCCTTTCGCGCTCGGCGGCGGCCGAGAGGGCGCGAATCTTGTCCTCCAGGGCATCCGCCATCCGGTTGAAGGACTGGGCCCACGCTCCCAGCTCGTCGTCGGTAGTTGCAGGCAGGCGAGTGTCGAGGAGGCCTTCCGCCAGCGACTGGGCGGCCTCCGCGGCGAGGGCCACCGGCCGCAAGGTTCGTCGGGCCACCAGCTGTCCGACCAGGCCGGCTCCGGCCACGGAGATCAGCCAGCCGACGGCGAGGACGTTGCGGAACTGCCGGAGGCTGTCGAGGAGATCGGTGCGATCGAAGAAGAAGAAGAGCCGACTCGTGCCGCCGACGGGCGTGCCGCCCACAACGAGGTACGGCGTGCCGGCGACGGTAGCTGTCGCCTGCCCCAGCTCACCGGGCTCGAGCGGCGCCTGGAGGTCGGCGGGTATGTCGGCGGCACTGATCACTGGGGAGGAGGAGTGGACGAGCTCTCCCACGAGGACGACGGTCTCCAGGCCGGCGCCCAGTCGGACCTGGTCGAGCAGCGCCTCGAAGCTGGCCACCGAGAGGTCGCCCGGAGCCAGGAGAAGCCCCAAGCGGGCGGTCTCTTGGGCGTGGCGGGTGAAGGTGCGCTGCCGGTACTCCTTGATGGTGATGAAGCTCCCGACAGCCAAGACTCCGGAGGTCACGGCGGCGAGGAGCACGAACGCCGCACTGAGCCTGGTTCGGAAACGTGGGACGACGGGACCAGCCACGTCAGTGAACGCCGAGGCGGTAGCCCGCCCCGCGGACGGTGGTGATGTACCGCGGTTCGCGAGGATCGTCGCCCAGCTTGTCGCGGAGTCGCTTGACGGCCATGTCGACCAACCGCGAGTCGCCGAGGTAGTCATAGCCCCAGACCCGCTGCAGGAGCTCCTCCCGGCTCACCACCCGTTCGGCGTTGCGAGCCAGTTCGACGAGAAGCCGGAACTCGGTGGCGGTGAGCTCGACGGGGCGCCCGGACTGCGTGAGGCGGAAGCCCGGGGCGTCGATGTCCAGATCGTGGATCTGAAGGCGGGGTAGCGGAGGATCGGCGGACTGCCGCCGGAGCGCGGCGCGCACGCGAGCAACGAGCTCGGCGCCCTGGAAAGGCTTGGTCAGATAGTCGTCGGCGCCCAGCTCGAGGCCGGCCACGACGTCGGCAGTGTCTGAGCGGGCAGTGAGCATCACGATCGGTATCCGGGATGCCTGACGGATCTCCCGGCAGACCTGGAACCCGTCCACCGAGGGCAGCATCACGTCCAGCAGGACCAGGTCGAAACTGTTCTCGCTGAACATTTCGAGCGCCCGATGACCGTCGTCGACCGCAGTCACCCGGAGCCCCGCCCGCTCGAGCAGCAACGTCACCGTCTCACGCACGGAGCGGTCGTCCTCGACGACCAGCACTCGCTCGTACACCTCGCGTACCTCCGTCCGACTGGTTGACCAGCCTGGCATGGGAGCGCACCGCCGCGGGCGTCGCCCTCGACCACGGGTGCGCCCTCGCGCAATGGGTAGCTTCGCGTGGTGATCGTCCGCCTTCGAGCCCTTTCCGAGGGCGTCCGCAACAGCCTGTTCTTCGTTCCTGCCCTCTTCGTCATCTTTGGTGTCGCTCTGGCCGCCGGGATGCTGAGCCTCGACCGCCGTGTGGAGCTGGGGGCGGTGCCTTCCGTGCTGCGGTTCACCGTCGAGAGCGCCAGGGAGCTGCTGGCCACCATGGCCGGAGCAGTCATCACCGTGGCCGCGATCGTCTTCGCGCTGACCGGGCTCAGCGTCCAGATCGCCTCGAGCCGGTTCTCCCCGCGGGTCGTCCGTGGGTTCCTGCGCGATCGCAGCGAACAGGTCTCGATCGGCTTCATGGTGGGAACCTTCACCTACACCCTGGTCGTCCTTCGGGCGGTTCGGTCGGGAGAAGGTCGGGGGGCCGACGCGGTCCCGTCGATCTCCACCGCCCTCGCCCTCGGCCTCACCGTGGCCGCCGTCGTGGTCATCGTCGCCTTCGTGAGCAGGACGGCCCATCGATTGCAGTCGAGCGAGCTGATCCGTGCCGTGGCCAACGAGACGCTCGACGCCGTTGCCAAACACTTGCCCCTCCGGGGAGAGGGCGACTCGAGCCCGACGGAGCGAAGCCTGGAGCCGTCGGGGCCAGGGAGGAGGGTGCGAGCCCACTCCACCGGTTGGGTCGCGCAGATCTCTGCGGAAAAGCTCCTCGACATCCTCCCCGCCGGAGGCGTGGCCCGAGTGGAAGTGCAGGTCGGGCAGTTCGTGCACCCCGGCCGCCGGGTCTGCACCGTCTGGGGAGATCCGGACGACTCGGAGAAAGCAGAACGCAGAGTCAGCCGCGCCTTCGCTGTGGGGGCGTCCCGCACGATGCAGCAGGACGTCGGTTTCGGCATCCGCCAGATCGTCGACATCGCGCTCCGAGCGCTCTCCCCTGGCGTCAACGACCCCACGACCGCCCATGAGTGCATCGTCCATCTGGGCGCCATCACCTACGAGATACTCCGTCGCGACCTTCCACCCGACGAGATTGCCGGCCAGGACGGCAGGCGGGTCCTACTGGCAAGACCGTTCACCCACGCCGACTACGTGGCCCAGGCGTTCGACGAAATCCGTCAGAGCGCCGCGTCGCTCCCCAGCCTGGCGGCAGCACTCGTCGAGACTCTCTCCGGCGTGGCCGCCGACCTGCGCGAGGACGGGATAGTCGACCGAGATCGCGTCCAACCCCTCGCCCGCCAGGCGAGTCTTACCCTGGCGGGCGTGGAAAAGGGCTGCCCGTTGCCAGAGGACGCCGCCCCCCTACGAGACGTCGCCGAGGCGCTCATGAGCACAACGAGGTCGCGGGTCACCTAGGTACGCCGCTACCCGTCGTCGCCGACCGGTCTGTGGTCCTCGCCTCCGACCGACGCGTGGGCCAGGTCGTCGCCCCGGTGCCAGACCACCCGCTGTGGGAAGGGAATCTCGATGCCTTCGGCTTCGAAGGCCAGCTTGATGCGGGCCCGCAGCTCGCGGGCCACCTTCCACTGCGAGAGGGGCCTGGTCTTCACCACCAGGCGGATGGTGATGCCGTCGGCGTCCAGGCTCTCGACGCCCCACACGTCAGGCTCCTCGAGGATCTCCTCCGACCAGGACTCGTCCTGCCATGTCTCCATGGCCACCCGCTTGATCACCGCCAGCGCGTGTGACGTCTCGGTGGCGTAGGACACCTGGACGTCGAGCAGCGCTCGGGACCACTGCTGCGATTTGTTGGCGACCTGGTCGATCGTGCCGTTCGGAATGTGCCAGACGTTTCCCTCGACGTCTCGGAGGCGTGTCGTCCGCAGGCTCACTCCTTCGACGGTGCCGGTGGCCGGTCCGGCTTTGATGACGTCGCCGACGCCGAATTGGTCCTCGATGAGCATGAAGATCCCCGAGAGGAAGTCACGCACGAGGTTCTGAGCCCCGAAGCCAAGGGCCACGCCGACGATGCCGGCGCCGGCCAGCAGCGGGCCCAGCTCCAGGCCGAGCTCGCCGAACACCATGAGCGCAGCGATGCTCCACACCACGAAAGTGGCCACGCTTCCCACCAGAGCACCGATGGTCTCCGCCCGTTGGTTTGCCCGAGTCGACGCCGGGGGCGTAGTCCGCAGCAGCGTGCCGGCAGTGCGGTCGACGACACCTGCCACGTCGGCCCGCACCTCGCCCAAGCCTCTCGTGAAGCGGCGGACCGCGCTCTTGAGCACTCGGCTCGCGGCCCATGCCAGAAACAGGATCACGCCGATCTTCGCCGGCCGCACCACGAGGAGGTCGCTGGCGCGAGCCAGCGCTTCGTTCTCCGTCAGCCGGTACACCACCCCGCAGAACGTGCCGGGCTGCTCAGGGCTTCCGCAGGGCTCCGGGTCGGGAGTGGTTTGGTCCAGGAGAGCGAGCAGGAGTCTCAAACGGTCTGCCTCACATGTCGTCGGGGGAGAACGCGCCTCGGGTGCAGGAGATCCGCTGGCGGGGCATCACGAAACAGGCCCCCACAGGATTCCCAGCGCCGGACCTGCCACGGATGCCGGGACCGGATTCCCCGCTCGGCGCGATCTGTCTGTCCCTACCCTACCCGCCCTCGGCCTACCGATCGTCGCGGAGGCTGATACCCGGTCGTGACAGAGCGACTCGTCTCTACGCGGGCAGGAGCGCTTCGGCGACCGCCCTTCGTGCCTCCGCGAGCGACCCGGTGACCGCAATGATCCGGTCCAAGCCGGTCATCCGTAGCAGGCGAAGGACGCTGGAGCGGGTACAACACAGGACCACGCTCCCCCCTGCCTCCCGTAGACGTCGTATCCCGCCCACCAGGGCTCCGAGGCCGGCCGAGTCGACGAACGACACGTCGCGGATGTCGACGATCGTCTGCTGACGACCGACCACGCCAGTCATTCCCGCCCTCAGGTCCCTGGCGCCGTTGGAGTCCAGCTCACCACCGACCCGGATGACAGTCGGATCGCTGTCGCCGTCGATCAGCACACTGAACGGGGTCTCGCGGGGGTGACGTGTTGTCATCGCATCACTATGAGCATCTCGACCCGCGGACGGGTCGTAATCAGATTGCGATTGGATGACGGTGCACCGCGACAAGGGACAATGGCCCGGTGAGCGTCCGATCCCCGTTCTGGAGCGGCTTGCGGGTCCGGGCCGCGTTCGGGTTCGGTGTCACCGGGCTCATCGTCGCTGTCGCGACCGCCAGCCTCACGTACGCCGCCGCCCGCAGCTACCTATTGGAGCAGCGAGAGGACACTGCCATCCGCCAGGCCTACGTCAACGCCCGCCTGGCCCGGAACATACTGCGGGGAGAGGAGCCCGACGTGCGCTCCTTCCTCGCGTCCCTCGGGGGAGGCACCGCGTCCGACAGCGTCTTGCGGTACCGAGGCGAATCGTTCGCGACATCTGTGACCATCGGGCCGGAGGAGGTTCCCCGTGACCTCCAGCAGCTGGTGGGCCAGAGGAGCGCCGGGCATCAGCGCTACCGCGACACCAGAGGAAGGCTCCATCTCGCCGTCGGCGTCCCCGTGGCGGCGGTGGGGGCCGACTACTACGAGTTGTTCCCCCTTGCCGAGCTGGAGGAGACCATCGAGCTGCTGGCCCGGGCCTTGGGAATCGGTGTCGCGGGGGCGGCGTTGGTGGCGGCGATGGTCGGCTGGGCCGCGGCGAACCGGTTGGTCCGTCCTTTGCGGCCGGTGGCCGACGCAGCCGAACGCATCGCGGGCGGCGCCCTGGACACCCGGCTCGACGAGCCGGCCGACCCCGATCTGCGTCGGCTGACCGAGGCGTTCAACCGTATGGCGGCGGCCCTCGAGACCCGCATCGAACGCGAGACCCGTTTCGCGGCCGACGTCAGCCATGAGCTTCGTTCGCCCCTGGCCGCGGTCGCCTCCGCGGTCGAGATCATCGCCCGCCGTCGGGATCAGCTTCCCCCCCAGGTCACCGAAGCCTTCACCGTCCTTTCTGCCAAGGTGGGGCTGTTTCAGCGGATGGTGCTCGACCTCCTCGAGATCTCCCGCCTGGACGGGGGAACGGCCGTGGTCAGCGAGGATCTCATCGACGTGCGCCACTTCCTCGACCGGATGGTCGACCTCCATGCGGTCGACGGGACGCCGATCGACATCGATCCGGCCGTACCGGGCCACGTCCAGGGCGACCGTCGTCGGCTGGCGCAGGCGGTGGCCAACATCTTGGACAACGCCAACCGCTACGGAGGCGGCGTGACCCGGGTGGGCGCCGCGGTGCCGCGTCCGGGATGGGTCCGTCTCGAGTTCGACGACCAGGGCCGGGGCATCAGCGAGGAGGAGCGGGACGCCATCTTCGGGCGGTTCGCCCGTGGTGCGGCCGGCACCGAGGCCGGGTCCAGCAGCGGCAGCGGGCTCGGGCTGGCCCTCACCGCCGAGCACGTGCGCCTCCACGGCGGCCACGTCTGGGTCGAGGAGGCCCCCGGTGGTGGGGCGCGGTTCGTCCTCGAGATCCCGGTGCGGCTCCAGTGAGACGGCCGTGGATCGTCGCCATGTGCGCAGGCGCCGCCCTCGCGGCCGGCTGCGCGGTGCCGGCACAGAAGGAGGCGCAGAGGACGGCCGACGCGGCCGTGCCTTTCGGCCTCTTGGACCCACAGGCGCCGCCCCTCGCCCCTCCCCCATCCGGGCCGAGCTCGGAACAGACCGCTCTGTGCTTCGTGCGCGACGGCCGCCTGGTCATCGTGAGCGAGGAGCTGGCGCCGCCTGTCGACCTCCGAACCACGCTCGACGCGCTCGCCACGCCGCCTCGCGACGCCGGTGGCCTCCTTCGGACCGCATTGAGGGAACCGTCGATCGTCCGCGACGTGCGACTTCTCGGTGGGATCGCCCGAGTCGACCTTTTGTCCACTGTCTCAGCCCTTGCCGCCGACGAGCAGCTGTTGGCGCTGGCGCAGATCGTCTGCACCCTCACCGGACGACCCGGCGTTGGCCAGGTGTCGTTCACTCTCGAGGGTTCGCCGCTGGCAGTTCCCAAGGGCGACGGATCGCTCGTCACCTCGCCGGTGGCCAGGGACGATTACGCCGATCTCCTGGCCTGAGCACAGCTGCCGTGAGCGCGTCCCCCGACAGAGAACTCGGATGCGTGACAATGGTGGGATGCCCGGGCGCATCCTTCTTGTGGAAGACGACGAGAGCATCCGGTCCCAGACGGCGGTCCTCTTGCAGGACGAGGGTTACGAGGTCGACCAGGCGGGGGGCAGCCGCGAGGCGATCACCCGGTTCGAGCGCCGACCGGCGGACTGCGTGCTCCTCGACGTGATGCTGCCGGACGGCAGTGGCTTCGACACCTGCCGGACGCTTCGTAGTCGCACCAGCGTCCCCATCATCATGGTTACCGCCCGCGCCGATACCTACGACGTCGTCGCCGGGCTCGAAGCAGGGGCTGACGACTACGTAACCAAGCCGTTCGAGATGAAGGAGCTGGCCGCCAGGATCCGGGCCATGCTGCGGCGCTCCCGGCACCACGACACCGGCCCGTCTCGCCTCGAGCTGGGACGACGAGTCGAGATCGTCCCGGACGAAGGCGTCGTCCGCTGCGACGGCGAGGAGGTCCATCTGACCCGCACCGAGTTCCGCCTCCTCTGCGAGCTGGCTGCGAACCCAGGGCGGCTCTTCTCCCGCGAAACGCTCCTGGAGTCGGTGTGGGGGTACGAGTACGTGGGCGACACCAAGCTGGTCGACGCCCACGTCCACCGGTTGCGGTCCAAGATCGAGGAGGACCCGTCCAACCCCCGGCACGTCCTCACCGTGCGAGGCCTGGGCTACAAGGCCATCGCCTGAGGGTGCCCGGCCGGCTCAGAGTCAGTCACCGGCGACGAAGAAGATCCAGTCTCCAGAGACGATCCCGACCCGGTAGCCGGCGTAGCTGCCGAACTGCTCGAACCGATGGAAGTCCTCGTCGGAATAGAGCGGCCGCAACGCCTCCCGCTCTGCCTCCGGAACGTCACTCCATCGCTCATAGGCGTATGCCGAAGGCCACAGGTACTGCGTCGTCCCGTCAACGGTCCTCGTGGAGAAGGGGCGTTCCAGCAGCTCGACCAGGATGGAAAGCACCGGTTCATCGCGCGACTCCAACTGGCGCCAGAACTCGGCCGGATCACCGTGGTCGCCGAAGCTGTACGTGAACGTGGTGTCACCGGACATGGCGAGGCGAGCCAGCTCTCGGTAGTCGCACTGCGTCGCCGCCTCGACGATGGACGCGCGCATGTCGGCCACTGAGGGCGGGAGCGCGGGCTGCGGCGTCGGCTCGGAAGTACTGGCGTCGGCAGAGCACGTCGACGACCTGCTCTCGGTTGTCACTGACGCCATCATGCGATCGAGCACCGCGACGTTGCCCTCGAGGGTTCCTGCGGCAGCGGCCTCCGAGGTGGAGGCGATCAGAGTCCTCGAGCCGAAGTCCGCGTAGTACGTCACGCCGCGGACGCCGGAGGGGAGCAGCGCTTCCCCCGTGGCCCGTGTCTCCACGCGGACCGCGGGTCGTCCCGCAACAAGCGTGTCGCGCCGGGACAGTACTTCGACGGCCTGCGGCCCCTCGGAGGGCGGCACCACCTTCTCGAAGGGAGCCGGCGCCATTTGCACGGTGATGGCGATGCCGGTCGCTTCCGTGCGCTGCGGCAGGCTGAGCGGCTCGGGATGGAAGAAGCGGCAGGGAAAACGCTCCGAGGGCTCGGCCGTCGACCAGGTTGCCGGGTACTCGACGCGGTAGCCGGCGGGCGAAACGCATTCGTTGTAGCCGCCGGAGGGAGCGGCGACCGCAGTCGTCGCGGTCGTGATCGTCGGCGCAGGCGTCGCGGTCTGGTCTCGGCCGCCGACATCGTCACTGCATGCTGCCAGCAGGGCAGCGGCCAGCACGATGGTTCCCATGGAGGGGGTCGAGCGCAAGCTCACGTGGCCCGCGCGTACCCCGTATCCGGATGAGCGAACCAGCAACCTCCACACCGCAGCACCTGTGTCGGTCATGCTCTGGCTGCTGAAGCGGCGGACCACCACGCCAGGCCAATCATGGCGACGCCCACGATCCCGAAGGAACCCACGGCCAGAGTCAGCCCCGCCCGGTCGGCGATCACGCCGACCGCCACCGGGATCCAGAAGCCGGTGGACTCGATGGTTCCCAGCACAGCCTTGGTGGTGCCGACCTGCCCGGGTCGGAGCATCAGCGATCGATGCTGGACGGCCAGCCAGGCGAGGTTGAGACCGACGGCGGTCACAAGTCCGGCGACGGCGACCACGGGCAGGACCGGCGCCACGGCGATGACGACCGCGCCGGTCGTCATCGCGGCCACCGAGCCCAGCAGCAGGCGGTCGTCCGGGACGCGTTCCAACCGGCGGGCCAGGACAGTGAAGGCCAGCACCCCGCCGCTGATCCCGACAAGGGCCACGAGCGTGGCGGCGGCCGCCGACGCACCACGATCGTTCTCGAGGAGGGCGATGGTGAAGCCGACCAGCGGCTCGTCGAAGGGCACCATGAGCAGACCGATCACGCCCAAGATCCAGACGGCCGGGTCCCGGAGCACCGCGGCCAGCCCGAGCCGCCGCACACCCCCGCCGCCCCCCTGGTCCGCATCTTCCTCCGCATCCTCCGTCCCACCGGCCGGGGACGGCGGCGGGAGCGGCGCGGCGGCCAGGGCCAGCGCGTACACCCCCATGAGGACGGCGCCGGCCGCAAAGGCGACGCGCCACGACAGGCCGGCCACCGCCGCCCCGGCGACGAGGGCAGGGCCGAGGAGGTCGCCGATGGTGGCCAGCAGGTTGGAGCGGGCCAAGTAGCGGCGCAGGTCGTCGCCGGCCATGTCGACCAGGGCCACCTCGGCTCCATCCACCATGGCGGTGGACGCCATGCCCATCACGAACCCTGCCAGGACCAGCATGGTGAAGGAGCCGCCGAGAGCGAACATCGCCAGCGAGACGCCGAACCCGAACGCCCCACCGGCGGCGATAGCCCGGCGGCTGAACCGGTCGGCCGCTGCCGCGAACAGGCCCCCGACGACCGCACCAGGCGCGATGGCGGCGACGACGGTTCCGGCCTGAGCGAAGGTCAGCCCGAGGTCGGCCCGGAACGACTCCAGCGTGCCGAACGGCAGGAACACCGCCGCTTCGTCGGCCAAGCGCACGAGCAGCACGGCGCCCAGCGCCGACACCGGCGCCCGCCGAGCGACGGGGAGACGATGGCGAAGTGAGCTATGTCAGAAGTGGGTGAGACGGCTCATGCGGCAAAGGTTACGCGCTTCGTCGCCACTGTGCCCGGTGCGGACGTTTCTCCAAGCGACGACCGGGTAGGGGCAGATGACCGTGCGGACGACATCTAGGAGGCGCTCCCAATGGCCCAACAGGCCATAGTCACCCCCCGGCGGGCCCCTGCGGCCCGCACCCGGAAGGCACCCACCACAGGGACTGCGGCCAAGACGACGAAGAACAGGGCTGCGCAGGAGACCCGGCGGGTCAAAGCCACGGCCAGGACCCAGGCCAAGCAGGTCAAGGGCACAGCGGTCGGTCAGACCAAGGTCGTGGCCCGTACCGCCCAGCAGGACGCTCGGGAGCTGGCCGACAGCGTCCGCAGCTCGGCGGACCAGGTCAAGGGCGAACTGACCGGGCAGGTCCGCGAGATGCTCGCCGAGACCCAAGGTCAGCTGCAGGAGCAGGCCGACATGCAGGCGGGCCGGCTGGCCGACACCCTCTGGCAGGTCGGCACGCAGGCGGTCGCCTTGTCCGAGGGCCGACCGGAGCAGGCCGGCCCCTTGGTCGACTACGCCGAGCAGGCCGCCGAATGGCTCGACTACTGCGCCTCTCACATCGAGGAGCGTGGCCTGGAGGGGCTGGCCACCGACGTGGTCGACTTCGCCCGCCGCCGCCCGACCGTCTTCCTCGCCGGCGCCGCCGTGGTCGGGTTCGGCGTCGGACGCCTTATCCGCTCCGGTGCGGTGTCGGCCGACGGCGACTCCGACGGCGTTCCCGAGCTGGAGGCCTGATGGCGACCCGGACAGACGACCGCCCGCTGTCGGAGCTGCTGTCGGAGGTCACCGACGAGATCGCCACCCTCTTCCGCAAAGAGGTCGAGCTGGCCAGAGCGGAGACCAGCGAGCAGGTGTCGCGGGCGGCCAAGGCCGGCGCCATGCTGGGGGCCGCAGCCGTCGTCGGCTTGCTCACGCTGATCCTGCTGGCCTTCGCCGCCGCGTGGGGACTGTCGGAGGTGGTGCCCGAGGGCGTGGCGTTCATGATCGTGGCCCTGGTGTTCGGGCTCGTGGCCGCTGTCCTGGCCTCCGCCGGCAAGAAGAAGATCGCCGCGATCAAACCGATGCCCGACCAGACCGTCCAGACGCTCAAGGCCGACGTCCAAGTGGCGAAGGACTCCTTCGCCCGCGGCGCCCGATAGAGGAGATCTCCCAACCATGAGCAGGAACCCCGACGAGATCCGGCGTGAGATCGAGGCGACGCGAGGCCAGCTCGCCCAGAACCTGGAAGCCATCGGCGACAAGGTCAGCCCCAAGCATGTCGTCGAGCAGATCTCCGACAAGGTGAGCCCCCGGCGCATCCTGAACCGCCAGACCGAGAAGGTGAAGGACAGCCTGTCCGGCGTCGGCGACTCGGTGCTCGGACGGGCGTCGGGCACCGCCAACGGTGTCCGGGGCAGCGTGGGTGGCGTGGTCGGCACGGCATCGGGTGCCAGCAACGGCCCCCGGCAGCAGGCGGCGACGTTCAGTGAGCGGGTCCGGTCGGCGTCAACGTCGGCGTCGGACCAGCTCCGATCCGCCCCCGAGAGCAACCCGATGGCCACCGCCCTGGTCGCCTTCGGCGCCGGTCTGGTGGTGGGCCTGGCCCTCCCGCCGACCGACAAGGAGCGCGAGGCCGCCGGCACCGTGCGCCAAGAGATGGTCGAGCCCCTCAAGCAGCAGGCGGTACAGGCCGGCAAGTCCGTCGCCGGTGAGCTCCGGCCCGCGGCCCAGTCGAAGGTCCAGCGAGTGAAGCGCACGGCCACCGGCGCGGCGACTCGGGTGAAGGAGGACGCCAAGGGCGCTGCTGACGACGTGCAGGGCCAGGCCGGCGAGGCTGCCCAGTCGGTGAAGGGCCAGGCCAAGCGGGCGACGAAGTCCACCAAGTCGCAGGCCAAGGCCGCAGCCGGCACCACCAAGTCGACGGCAAAGCGCAGTGCCGGGCAGGTACGCCAGCGCGTCTCGCTCTAGCTCCGAGCGTTCCGAAAACGCCCGCCAGGGCGACTAGTTCGGCCATGCCATCTACGCTGTAGGGCGTGGTCGTCGACCGCGACCGGAACGTACGATGACCACAGCCTCCCCCGCCCAGCGGCTCGGCCGCCACGAGCTCAGCCACCTCGACGCCCTCGAGGCCGAAGCGGTCTTCATCTTCCGCGAGGTGGCCGCCGAGCTCGAGCGGCCGGTGGTGCTCTTCAGCGGCGGGAAGGACTCCATCGTCCTCCTCCGGTTGGCCGAGAAGGCGTTCCGGCCAGCCGGCTTCCCGTTCCCGGTCATGCACATCGACACCGGCCACAACTTTCCTGAGGTGCTCGACTTCCGCGACCGACGGGTAGCTGAGCTGGGCGAGCGGCTGATCGTGGCCTCGGTGCAGGAGTCGATCGACAAGGGCCGGGTGGTGGAGGAGCCGGGCGAGAACTCCAGCCGCAACCGGCTGCAGACCACCACCCTGCTCGACGCCATCCTCGAGCACGGCTTCGACGCCTGCTTCGGCGGCGGTCGCCGCGACGAGGAGAAGGCGCGGGCGAAGGAGCGGGTCTTCTCCTTCCGTGACGAGTTCGGGCAGTGGGACCCGAAGCGCCAGCGCCCCGAGCTGTGGTCGCTCTACAACGGCCGCATCCGCAAGGGCGAGCACATACGCGCCTTCCCCATCTCCAACTGGACCGAGCTCGACGTGTGGCAGTACATCGAGCGTGAGGGCCTGGAAGTGCCGGAGATGTACTTCGCCCACCGCCGCCCGGTGGTCGAGCGCGACACCATGCTCCTGGCCGTCAGCGAGTGGATCCAGCCCCGTCCCGGCGAGCAGGCCTACGAAGCCACCGTCCGCTACCGCACGGTGGGCGACATGAACTGCACCGGTGCGGTCGAGTCGGACGCCACGACCGTCGCCCAGATCATCGCCGAGGTGGCGGCCACCCGGATCACCGAGCGGGGCGCCACCCGGGCCGACGACCGCTTCTCCGAGGCCGCCATGGAAGACCGCAAGAAGGAGGGGTACTTCTAGTGGAGCCCGTCGCCTGATGGAGCTTCTGCGCCTGGCCACGGCCGGCTCCGTCGACGACGGCAAGAGCACGCTCATCGGACGGCTGTTGTTCGACTCGAAGGCGATCTTCGAGGACCAGCTGGCCTCGGTGGAGCGGGCCAGCGTCCAGCGCGGTCACGAGTACACCAACCTGGCCCTGCTCACCGACGGCCTTCGCGCCGAGCGTGAACAGGGCATCACCATCGACGTCGCCTACCGCTACTTCGCCACCCCGCGGCGCAAGTTCATCATCGCCGACACCCCTGGTCACGTGCAGTACACGCGGAACATGGTCACCGGGGCCTCCACGGCCGACGTCGCCGTCATCCTGGTCGACGCCCGCAAGGGCCTCCTCGAGCAGTCGCGCCGCCATGCGTTCATCGCCACCCTCTTGCGCATCCCGCACCTGGTCGTGGCCGTGAACAAGATGGACCTGGTCGACTGGGACGAGGGCCGCTTCCGCAGCATCGTCGCCGACTTCTCCGACTTCTCGGCCAGCCTGCTCCCGGTGGCCGACGTCACCTTCATCCCGCTGTCCGCCCTCCAAGGCGACAACGTGGTCGACCGCTCCGACCGGATGCCGTGGTACGACGGGCTGCCCCTGCTGGAGCACCTCGAGACCGTCCACATCGCCGAGGACCGCAACCTGGTGGACATGCGGTTCCCTGTCCAGTACGTGATTCGCCCGATGTCCGACGCCCACCACGACTACCGGGGCTACGCCGGCCAGGTGGCCGGGGGCGTGATCCGGGCGGGCGACGACGTGGTCGTCCTCCCGTCGGGACTGCGCTCCCAGGTCGCAGGGATCGACACCTACGACGGGCCGGTCGAGGAGGCGTTCACCGGGATGTCGGTCACCGTTCGGCTCACCGACGACGTCGACGTGTCCCGGGGCGACATGCTCGTGCGGGCCGACGACCAGCCCTCCACCAGCCAGGACGTCGAAGCGGTGGTCTGTTGGATGACCGACCAGCCTCTGCGCCAAGGCGGCCGGTACGCCATCAAGCACACCACCCGCTGGGCCCGGGCCATGGTGGGCGACCTCCGCTACCGCCTCGACATCAACAACCTCGGGCGGGACGAGACGGCGACGGAGCTGCGCCTGAACGAGATTGGCGGGCTGCGCCTACGGGTGACCGCCCCCCTCATGCACGACCCCTACGGCGAGAACCGCACCACCGGCAGCTTCATCCTGGTTGACGAGGCCACCAACGTCACCGCCGGCGCCGGGATGATCGAGGCCGACTGACTACCGGTCGCGCGTGGAGAGCCGACGGGCGAGTCGGGTCTCCGCTTCCTGAAGTTGCCGGTCGAGGTCGTCGAGCAGACTGGGCCTGACGGGCGCGGGGGCCGGCACGGGCGTCCCGTCTTCCCCCTGCGCCTCGGCCAACCGGGCGACGGCCGCCTCGGTCCTGCGGAGCTGGTGCGCCAACGAGGCCACCTCGAGGCGCGCCTGGGTAACGCCCTCATTCAAGGCGTCGTAGAGCTCGGTCCGAAAGCCGTCGAGCGAGCGGGCCAGGCGGGATTCGACCCCCGCGATCTCGCCTCGGAACGCCGCCTGCGACTCGGTGACCGTCCTCAGCTCGGCCCGGGCATGAGCGAGCCCGGTCGCGACGGCCTCCAGGTCGCTTCTGATGAGCTCGACCACCGCGGTGAGGCCCTCGGTGACGCGCGCCTCGTCGACACTCCGGGCCAGCGCAGCCTCGCTGGACTCCTGGCGGCGCATCGACTCCGACCGCTGCGCCTGGGCCAGGTCGGTGATCAGCCCGGTCACGGCGACGAGCTGGCTCTCGAGCGCGGCGATCCTCCCGTCGTCCCCTCCTTCGACGACCGGCTCCATCAGGACAGCGTGTGGCGCAGCGCGTCCTCGACGGTGGGATGAGCGAAGGAAAACCCCGAAAGCTCCAGGGCCGCGGGCAGGACCCGCTGGCCGCCCAGGAGCATCTCCTTGGTCATCTCCTCGCCGAAGAGGGCGTGCAGCGCCAACTTCGGGACGGGCATGATCGCCGGCCGCTTCAACACCCGGGCCAGGGTGGCGGTGAACTCGGCGTTGGTCACCGGCTCGGGCGACGTGACGTTGACCGGACCGTCCATGGACTCCTCGGTGAGCAGGTGGATGATCCCCGCCACCTCGTCCTCCAGGGAGATCCAGCTGAACCACTGCTTCCCCGTTCCGATGCGGCCCCCGATCCCGAGCTTGAACGGGAGCAGCTCCTTCTTCAAGGCGCCGCCTTTCGCGGTCAGGACAATGCCGCTGCGGACGAGGACGACCCGGATCCCGGCCTCGGCGGCGGGCGCCGTCGCCTGCTCCCATTCGGTGACCACGTCGGCCAGGAACCCGGCGCCCCGGGGGCTGGCCTCGGTGACAGGCAGCTCGCCCTCATAGCCGTAGAACCCGACCGCCGAGCCCGAGGCCAGCACCTTCGGAGGCGACTCGAGGGCCGCGAGGGTGCGGGCCAGGAGATCGGTGCCCTTCACCCGGCTCTCCCTGACCGCCCGCTTGTGGTCGTCGGTCCAGCGATGGTCGCCGATGCCGACACCGGCCAGGTTCACGACCGCGTCGTGGCCCTCGAGCTTCTCCGCCTCGATCGCGCCCCCGGCCGGGTCCCACGTAGCCTCGCCCGCCTTAGCCTGCCGGCGGACCAGCCGGGTGACCTGGTGGTCCTGCCGGGTCAGCTCGGCCACCAGCTCGCTGCCGATGAGACCGGAGGAGCCGGTGACGATGACCTTCACAGCGGCCGCCGAGACCCGGTCACGCCGCTACTTGCGCGGCCCGCGAGATGACGTGGTCGATGATGCCGTAGGTCTTTGCCTCCTCCGCCGTGAACCACCGGTCACGGTCGAAGTCGAGCTCGATCTGCTCCACCTTCTGGCCGGTGTGCTGGGCGATGCGCTCGGCCATGATGCGCTTGGTGTAGACGATCTGTTCGGCGTGGATGGCGATGTCGACCGCCGCCCCCTGCATCTGGGCCGACGGCTGGTGCATGAGCACCCGGGAGTGCGGGAGGGCGTAGCGCTTCCCCGGTGTGCCTGCGCACAAAAGGAACTGCCCCATGGAGGCGGCCATGCCCAGGCAGATGGTGCCCACGTCGCAGCTGACGTACTGCATGGTGTCGTAGATGGCCATGCCGGCCGACACCGACCCTCCGGGCGAGTTCACGTACAGAAAGATGTCACGGTCGGGGTCCTCGGACTGCAGGAGCAGCAGCTGGGCACAGATGAGGTTGGCCGACGCGTCGTTGACGTCGGAGCCCAGGAAGACGATGCGCTCCTTGAGCAGCCGCGAGTACACCTCGCTGGACCGGTCGCCGATGAAGGTGTCCGCAGTGAAGGTGGGGGTCATGGGAGCGAGGCTAGCGGGACAGGTGCGGTAGTGCGGCCGGCCGGTACGCTGTGATCCCTATCCTGGTGGGAACCTACCGGCCGACGTAGCCCAACCGGCAGAGGCACGACGTTTAGGGCGTCGTCAGTGAGAGTTCGAATCTCTCCGTCGGCACGCAGGGATCAGCTGAGAACAGGAGCGGCCATCGGGACCGCCGATGCCTGCACCGCGGATGGGGGGACGGGTGCCCCCGGCCCGGGTGCCACCGGCCCGTCGGGCGACGGGCGGCGGCGTGACCGGTCCTCTATGGCGAGCCGGATCGCGGTGCGGCTCTGACCATCGATCTCGATGTCGGCGAAGGTCGGGATGCAGACCAGGTCGATGTTCGACGGGGCCACGAAACCCCGGGCGATGGCTATGGCCTTGATGGCCTGGTTGAGGGCGCCCGCCCCCACCACCTGGACCTCGACCGCGCCGGACTGCCGCAGCACGCCCGCCAGAGCGCCGGCCACGGAGTTCGGATTGGACTTGCTCGAGACCTTGAGGACTTCGACCATCTGTCTACATGTTCGACGCATACACCGGGTCTTCCTGCCCCGGGGCGGCGGGAGCGGGGTTGCCCGATCATCGATGAGTCGAGCTTCGTGCCATCGAGGGACAGCGGCCCGCCGATCGCCGCCCGACACGATCGTGGGCTACTCCAAGGTGATGGGTTCGTCGTCAGCCGGGTTGGGGACCGCGACCACCGCGGGCGCCACCTGTTGGCGGATGCGCTCGGAGACCTCCACCATGATCTCCGGGTTCTCGACCAGGAAGGCCTTGGCGTTCTCCCGGCCCTGGCCCAGCTGCTCGCCGTCGTAGGTGTACCAGGCTCCCGACTTCTTCACGAGGCCCAGGTCGACCCCGACGTCGAGCAGCGACCCCTCGCGGCTGATGCCCCTGCCAAACATTATGTCGAACTCTGCCTGGCGGAAAGGGCTGGAAACCTTGTTCTTCACCACCTTGACCCGGGTGCGGTTGCCGATCACCTCCGCACCGTCCTTGATGGCCTCGATACGCCGGATGTCGAGCCGGACCGACGAGTAGAACTTCAGCGCCCGTCCACCGGGGGTGACCTCAGGTGAGTTGTGGACCATGACTCCACCGGCGAAGTAGTTGTGGCTTCCCTCGACCTCGATGTCGTAGCGATGCGTCCGACTCATGGCTTTGGGGCGAATCGCCTTGATGGGCATCGGCATCAGTTCGTGGCGCTTCGGTGCGAACATCGGCTCGACTGCGAAACGGCCTCGGTAGCGCGGGAGCAACTTGTACTCCATGGACGGGTGGACAAAAGGTGCGATGAGAGCATGGAGCTTCGCCGTCTCGTCCTTCGAGAACACGAGGACCGCCTTCTTACCTGCGCCTCGGCTCGTCAGCCTTGCGTTGATGCGCCATGTATCGGCCAGGTACGCGACCAACCTGGTCCTGGTAGTCGGCTCCATGGCTTCGACGCAGATCTCGGAACGCCCGCTGCCGTCCTTGGTTCGCTCCTGCAGGCCCTTGGACCGGTTCGCGAACGAACCATCGTCCATGTACCAGATGGCTAGCGACAGTGGGGTGAGCTGCTTGAGATAGTCCTCGCTGAAGATTTTCTTACCGCCGAGGTAGACGGCGTGGCGCAGCTCGGCCAGCTCGGGGAGGGGTGTGAAGTCAAACGACACAACCCCATCCGAGGCTCTGACCGAGCGACTCACGCCGATGTTGGCCAGCAGCGAGCCCTTCCAATCGCAGTACTGGGCCTGCTTGGCGCAGTGGTCAAAGCGGTAGCGGGCCGCGTGGACACCCTGGCTGCGGGACAGGGCGCCGTCGCCCATAAGGCCGCCCAGGATGGTCTCCCACTGGAAGTCGGACAGGAAATGGGGCACCGCCTGCAACACTCGGTCGCCCACGGCGAGCTCCTGAGCCTCCCGCCAGCCGTTCGGAGTCCTTACCTGGTGATTTGGGGTGCATGCGAATCCGGGCGAGCGACCTTTTCCGGCGGCGCGAGGCACGCTGAAGTGGAGGAACTGGTCGGTGGGGCCATTGTCGAACCAGTTGACGACCTTCTTGGGCACGATGGCGTCCAGCTCCGGGTCATAGGAGAGGACCTCCACGGGCAGACGCTGGTTGACGATCTTGACGATCTCGGTCTGCGTGCCGTCGGCCAGAGTGACCAAGGTGTCCCACGACAGGCATCCGTACATCACCCCTATCTTTTCTCGCAACTGGTTGATGAAGATGGCGATGGTGTTGGTCTTGTTCAGGGTGGCGGTGAGCTTGCGCAGGGCCTGGGACATCAGCCGGGCCTGGAGGCCGACGTGGCTGTCGCCCATCTCGCCCTCGATCTCGGCCCGGGGTGTAAGGGCGGCTACGGAGTCGATGACCAGCACGTCGAGCGCCCCGGAGCGGATCAGCATGTCGGCGATTTCGAGCGCCTGCTCACCGGTATCGGGCTGGGAGATGAGCAGCTCGTCGACGTTTACCCCGATGGCCCGTGCGTAAATTGGGTCCATGGCGTGCTCGGCATCGATGTAGGCGGCGACCCCACCGTTGCGCTGGGCCTCGGCCACCACGTGCATGGCCAGGGTACTCTTCCCACTCGACTCCGGTCCGTATATCTCGATGATCCGGCCACGAGGAAGGCCACCGATCCCCAGGGCGAGGTCGAGGGCGAGGGCGCCGGTGGGGATGGACTCCACGTCCATGTGGGTCTTCTCCCCCATGCGCATGACGGAGCCCTTGCCGAAGTGCTTGTCGATCTGGCTCATTGCCATCTCGAGGGCCTTGTCTCGTTCCACCGCGGGATCCCTTCTGTGGTGCCGGTCGGCCGGCTTTGGTTGACGAGGCCTCACCCTACGGAGGGGGTGTGACAATTACACCGCTGGAGTTCCAAGACCGTAGTTCCGAACGAACGTTCGGTCAAGGATCTCCTCGTTGAAGCGAGGCTTAGGCTTCTCTCATGGCGACGATCTTCGAGTCCATCCGGGCGGGCAACGTCGATGCGGTCCGATCGGCCGTCCGTGACGACGCCTCAGCGGCCGGGGCCCGTGACGAGAACGGGCTGTCCGCCGTCCGGGCCGCCCTGTACGTTCACAAGCAGGACGTGGCCGACGTCTTGCTCGAAGCCGGGCCGGAGCTCGACGTGTTCGACGCCGCCGCAGTGGGCGACGCCGACCGTCTCACCGAGCTGCTCGATGGCGATGGCGACCTGGTGAATGCCTGGTCCGAGGACGGTTTCAACCCGCTCCACCTGGCCGCGTTCTTCAACCGGGGCAAGGCGGTCAGGCTGCTGCTCGACCGTGGGGCGGACGTCGGTGCGGTGGCCAGGAACGCCATGAAGGTCCAGCCCCTGCACTCGGCCGTGGCGGCCAACAGCATGGAGGTCGTCGCCGCCCTTCTCGTGGCCGGCGCCGACCCCAACGCCCGCCAGGAAGGCGGCTTCACCCCTCTCATGGCCGCCGAGCAACGCGAGGAGGAGAGCGACATGGTCCGCCTCCTGATGGACCACGGCGCCGAAGAGTCGGCTCAGGCCCCTACGGAGTAGGGGCCTGGTCGGTCAGTCGACGGTTTGGGCCGGCTCGACCGGCTCCGCTTGCTACTCGCGGGAGCTGCGGCCTGACCGGTCCCCGACGGGGAACCGCTCGAGCCCCTCGTACTTCGCGCCTTTCGGAGAAAGGCGACTTTCCACGAGGCAGACCGCTTCCACGTCCCATTCAGCTGCGACGGGGGTACCGGTCAATGGGCGGAGGTCGACTTTGGCGTCCCGGGCGGCGCGGGCGAGGGTGACGTGGCCATTGAACGGCCGGTCGTCGGGGCGCTTTCCGAGATGCGCGGTCGACTGCACCACGGCCGCGGCGACCGCGTCGAGGCCGGCCACTGGCACGTGGAGGATGCGCTGGCCGAAGCGGTCGACGGTCGGCCCGAGGACCGCGGCCACGGGAGCGTTCGAGAAGGCGACGCCGGCCAGGGCGGACCGGACCGGCTCGACCTCGTCGACCGGGCCGAGGAACCGCAGGGTGACGTGCCAATGGTCCTGATCGGTCCACCGCAGGCCGTCGACCTCGGGCCGAGGCAGCACAGCCAGCCGGTCCAGCACCTCATCCGGCGGCCACACCGCCACGAAGAGCCGGCGCATCAGTCCCCGGGCAGGAGTCGCCTCCGCAGCATGTCGAGCAGGGAGATGGTTGAGAACTGGCGGACGTGCTGGCGATCGCCGGCGAAGTGCGCCTCCTGCGACTCCACCTTCCCGTCCAGCATCACGGCCATGAAGACGGTGCCCACCGGCTGGTCGTCCTGGGTGGTGGGCCCGGCCACACCGGTCACGCTGATGCCGACGTCGGCCTCGAGCGCCTTGTACGCCCCCCGGGCCATGGCCTCGGCCGCCTCGGCGCTCACGACCGGCCCCTCGGGCACGTCGAGCAGGTCGTACTTCACTTTGCTGTCGTAGGCCACGACCGAGCCCCGGAACCACTTGCTGGCCCCGTCCGTCTCGGCCAGGCGGGCGGCGACCAGTCCCCCGGTCAGGGACTCGGCCACGCCCACCGTCATCCCGCGGTCCACCAGCAGGTCGGCGACGACGCGTTCCATGCTCTGGTCGTCCACCCCGAACACCACGTCGCCCAGGATGGCCCGAAGCTCGGCCTCCTCCTCGTCGAGCATGGCCGTGGCCTCGGCCTCGGTGCTCGCCTTGGCCGTCACCCGGATCTTGAGCCCCTCAATGCCGGACGCGAGGAAGGCGATCGTGGGGTTGGACCTCACCTCCAGCTTCTCAACCCGGCTGGCCACCAGCTCGCCGAGGGTCGACTCGGGGACGCCCCACGTGCGGAGCATGCGGCTCAGGATCACCGCCGTGGTACCGGACCGGCGCTTGAGGTCGGGGATGACGGCCCGTCCGAGCATCTCCTTCATCTCGAGCGGGACGCCGGGAATGGCGTACATCACCTTCCCCCCGTCGGCTACCGGGCAGATGAGCCCTGGCGCGGTCCCCCGCTCCTGGGGGATGAACGTCGCCCCCTCGGGCCGGTCGGCCTGCCGGGCGTTGCTGGCCGCCATCTCCCGCTTGCGGGCCTCAAACAGCTTGCGGATGTTCTCGATCATCGCCGGATCTCGCCGCAGCTCCACGCCCATGACCTCGGCAATGGCCTCGCGGCTGATGTCGTCCGACGTCGGCCCGAGCCCCCCGCAGATGAGGACCGCGTCGGCCCGGTCGAGGGCGATGCGCAGGACCGCCACGATACGGGCGTGGTTGTCGCCCACCTTGGTCTGGAAGTGGCAGTCGATCCCCGCCAGGGCGAGCTGGTCGCCGATGTAGGCCGAGTTGGTGTCGAGCACCTGGCCCAGCAACAGCTCCGTGCCTACCGCGACAACTTCACAATCCACTATGCCCCCATCCCCGGCGGGGCCCCAACCCCGCCTCCTCGCTGCGGCGGGGCCCCGACCCCGCCCAGCGCCGTGATCACCCGCCGGCCGTCCCAGAGGTACTGGACACCAGTGATGATGGTCAGGGCCACGGCCACCCAGAGCACGCTCACCCGGAAGACCCGGTAGCCGTCACCGGCGACAGGGGCGATGGCCAGGCCGACGGCGATGGCCTGCACCAAGGTCTTGATCTTGGCCTGCAGGCGGGCCGGCACCGATACGCCCCGCCGGCCGACGTACGACCGGTAGGCACTCAGGGCCACCTCCCGCACGGCGATGATGGCGACCGGCACCCACCACATCGTTCCCTTGGCCACCAGGGCGACCATGGCCCCCAGGACCAGGAACTTGTCGGCCAGGGGATCCAGGAAGGCCCCGGACCGGGTGATCCCCTGACGGCGGGCCAGCCAGCCGTCGATCACGTCGCTGCCCGCCAGGAAAACCCAAAGGGCCAACGCCGGCCATTCCGCCCCGTCGTCGAGGATCAGAACAATCAGCAGGGGCAGGACCAGGATACGGACCAGGGTGATGGCGTTCGCCGGCGTGACCAGGGCCGACGGCCCGAAGGTGTTGGTGGACATCTCGGGCCGAGCCCGCCCTACGCAGCTTCCAGGTCCGGGCCGACCGCGCCGGTGATGGTGACCTTGGCAAACGTGCCGGCGGGCAGGCCGGAGGGAATGGCGACGATCCCGTCGATCTCGGGCGCCTCGCGGTGGGTACGGCCCACGCCGGGCTCGTCGACCAGCACTTCGACGATGTCGCCGACCAGCTCGCTGCGCCGGACGGCCGTGATGCGGTCCTGCATCTCCGACAGCTCGGCCAGCCTCTCGGCCACCAACCCGGGGTCGACTGCCCCGTCGAGCTCGGCCGCGTGGGTGCCCTCTTCCCGTGAGTACGAGAAGAAGCCCGCCCAGTCGAGCTCGGCCGCCTCGACGAAGCGCAAAAGCTCGTCGTGGTCCTCCTCGGTCTCGCCCGGGTACCCGACGATGAAGGACGACCGGAAGGCGGCCGTGGGCTCCCGCCGGCGGATGCTGTCGATCCGGGCCCGGAACCGGGGGCCGTCACCCCAGCGCCGCATACGCCGGAGGAGCCGCTTGGACGCGTGCTGCAGCGAGAGGTCGAAGTAGGGGACGCCCGTGGCGCAGATCGTGTCCACCAGCCGGTCGTCGAGCTCGGATGGATAGAGATACAGCAAACGAGCCCGGGTCACGCGCGCGGCCACCGCCTCGACCAGCGGAATAATGGCTCCCTTGCGGCCGACATCGCGCCCGTAGGAAGCTAGGTCCTGGGCGACGAGGACGACCTCGGCCACGTCGAGGTCGTCGACCTCGGCGAGGATCGACTCCTCGGTGCGGGACCGTTGCGGCCCCCGGAACGACGGGATGGCACAGAAGCCGCACGTGCGGTCGCAGCCCTCGGCCACCTTCACGTAGGCCCACGGCACGTCGGACTTCGGGCGGGGCAGGTTCAGCAGGTCGAAGCTGGGGATCGGTGGCGCGGCACCGGGCTTGGCCCCCAAGGTGACGGCTACGCCGAAGCCGGCCACCTGATCCACCTCGGGCAGGGCCTCGGCCAGCTCGTCGCCAGCCCGCGCGGCCAGGCACCCGGTCACGACCAGACGGGCGTCCGGCCGGCGGGCGCCGGCCAGGGCCAGGATCGTCTCGATCGACTCCTCGCGGGCCGCCTCGATGAAGGCGCAGGTGTTGACCACGACGAGATCGGCATCCTCGGGCCGGTCCGCCGCCTCCAACCCCTCCGAGATCAACCGGCCGGCCAACTTGTCGGAGTCCACCTGGTTCTTGGGACAGCCCAGGGTCTCCAACCAGTAGCGCTCGGCCATGCCGGCAACAGTATTTCAGGCGGCCGACCAGACCCCAGCCGTCGCCGGCCTACTTCTGCTTGCCGAGCATGCGGTTCATCTTCGTGCCGCACGTCGGGCAGGCGCCCTGGGCCGCCCGCCGGCCGTTCGCCAGCTCGACCTCCGTGCCCTCGAACTCCCGCTTCTCGCGGCACTTGACGCAGTAACCCTCGTAGTTGGCCATGCCCACAGTCTCTCCCAGATCGCGGAGCCGGGCACAAGCCGGGCCCCTGACTTCTCGACCGGTGACCCCTCCACCTTTCTTCGGCCGGGGATGTCACCTTTCCGCCTGGTCGGCGGTCGTATTCATTGTAAGGGTCAACACAGTGTCTCTACAAAAGGAGAGGCTCACATGTACGAGTTCGCAGTCGTCACATTGCTCGGTCTGGTGGCTCTGAAGGTCACCGACCTCGTCATCGAGAACGTCCCTGGGCTCGACCGGATCCGCACTCTCTTCAGCTTCACCCTGGCCATCTTGTTCGCCATCGCCCTCGACTACTCGGTCTTCGAGGGCTTCGGTGTCCAGGTACGCGAGGCGTGGATGGGCACCATCGGCACCGGTCTCGTGATCGGCTCCCTGGCCAGCGCCTGGGCCGCCCTGCTCGGGTGGTTCGGGACGACCTCGGCGACCGACACCACGAGGGTGCAGAACGACCGTCCCCGTATGGCCGCCTAAACCCAACCGCCAATCATCAACGCCGGTGGTGCCTCAAAGACGAGGCGCCACCGGCGTTCTTTTTCGTCCTATGAATTGGGTCAGGAGCGGGACTTCAGCTCGTCGAGCTCTTCGGGCGTCATGAGGACGGCCCGGGCCTTGGAGCCCTCCGAGGGGCCAACGACGCCCCGCTGCTCGAGCAGGTCCATGATGCGCCCGGCCCGGGCGAAGCCGAGCCGGAGCTTGCGCTGGAGCATCGACGTCGACCCCAGCTGGGAGCGCACGACGAGCTCCATAGCCGCCTCCAGCATGTCGTCGGAGTCGTCCCCCGAGCCGGAGCCGCTGCCGCCACCGAAGCCCGACGTCGCCTCGTCGCCCTCGACGCCCTCGACGTACTGGGGCTGGGCCTGGCGACGCCAGTGGGCCACCACCTTGCGGACCTCGTCCTCGCCCACCCACGACCCCTGGACGCGCAACGGGACGCTGGACGAGGCGATGGCCAGGAGCATGTCCCCCTGGCCGACGAGGCGCTCGGCCCCGACCTGGTCGAGGATGACCCGGCTGTCGGTGGCCGAGCTGACCGCGAAGGCCAGCCGGGAGGGGACGTTGGCTTTGATGACCCCGGTGATGACGTCGACCGACGGCCGCTGGGTGGCGATGACCAGGTGGATCCCCACGGCGCGGGCCATCTGGGCGATCCGGCAGATCGACTCCTCGACGTCGCGCGCCGCCACCATCATGAGGTCGTTGAGCTCGTCGACCACCAGCAGGATGAACGGCAGCCGGGCGTAGGTGACCTCCGAGCCCGGGTCGGGAACGAGGTCGCCCCGGTCAAAAGCGGCGTTGTACCCGCTGATGTCGCGGACGCCGACCTCGGCCAGCAGGTCGTAGCGGCGTTCCATCTCGTGCACCGCCCAGGACAGGGCGTTGGCCGCCTTCTTGGGGTTGACGACCACCTGGGTGAGCAGGTGGGGCAGGCCGTTGTACTGGCCCATCTCCACCCGCTTGGGGTCGACGAGGATGAGCCGGACCTGGTCGGGCGTCGACCGAAGGAGGATCGAGGTCAGGAGCGAGTTCAGGCAGGACGACTTCCCGGCTCCCGTGGCCCCGGCGATGAGCAGGTGGGGCGCCTCGGCCAGGTTGACCAGGATGGGCCGCCCGGCGATGTCGCGGCCCACGGCCACTTCGAGCGGGTGGGTGGCCTTGTGGGCCTCGGGCGAGGCCAGGATGTCGCCCACCAGGACCAGCTGGCGCGTCTTGTTGGGGACCTCGACGCCGATCGCCGAGCGCCCGGGGATGGGGGCCAGGATGCGGACGTCGGCCGACGCCATGGCGTAGGCGATGTCCTTGTGGAGGTTGGTGACCCGGGACACCTTGACCCCGGGGCCCAGGGCCAGCTCGTAGCGGGTGACGGTGGGACCGACGGTCATGCCCACCAGGGCGGTGTCGACACCATGGGCGGCGAGGGCCCGCTCGAGGGTCCGCCCCTCGGCCTCGACCAGGGCGTGGTCGACCTCCTGGACCTTGCCCCGCTTGAGCAGGGACAGGGGCGGGAGCTTCCATACGCTGGGGTCACCCGCGGGGCCGACGTCGATGGCCAGCTGCTCGGGTGGCTCCCCCGGTTCCTCTGTGGGC
>Ga0247713_1000395_pt1 | contig 27963 bp, 27 predicted proteins | sample 21E_NmetaG_FD_189936 | JGI IMG/M metagenome (GOLD analysis project Ga0247713, IMG submission 189936) | Soil microbial communities from hillslope of Landscape Evolution Observatory, University of Arizona, Oracle, AZ, United States - 2-1-E_N | ecosystem: Engineered > Artificial ecosystem >... | reverse complement strand
TGGCCGAGGACGGAAGCGTTCCGATAGGGGTTGCGTCGGTGACCTTCGAAGCCACCGGCAAGCCGGCCGGCGACGGCCCGGACGTAACGATCACCCACACCGGCCATTACTGGCTGCAGAGGGAGGGTGACGAATACAAGATCTCAGCATTCGAGGTGTCGTTGAACGCGGCGGAGGGGCCCGCCCGGTGAGCGGCGAGAACCCGCCCCGGCGCCTGCGGGGCGCCGTCGCCGGTGGGATCGCCCTTTCGATGCTCGTTTCGGTCGCATGGTGGGCGGTGGCACCCGTAGTGGGCCGGGCCGGTACCGGCGACAGCGCGGTAGCGATCGCCAAGGTAGCCGGGGCATCGTGGCGCCCCGAGCGAAACGAGCCGCTTTTCATCGCGGTACTGGGGACCGACGTCCGCAGCGGCCCGCCGGGGGGCGGCGGCGGCCGGTGCGACGCCATTCACGTCGTTGCGATCAACCCCCAGCAGCGAGCCGGGACCATCCTGAACTTTCCGCGGGATGCCAACATCGCCGGCTACACCAAAGTGAACGCCGCCTGCACCAACGGGCCCGACCGGATGGTCCAGGCGCTGCGCAACCACACCGGCATCCCCATCCAGTACTACGTCACCACCGAGTTCAGCCACTTCATCCGTCTGATCGACGAGCTGGGCGGTGTCGAGGTCAACGTTCCCTACGACATGAAGGACTCCCCGTCGGGGGCCGACTTCCGTCCCGGACCGTTCCGCATGAACGGGAGCCAGTCACTGGCATTCACCCGCAATAGAAAGGACACGCCGAGGGGAGACTTCAGCCGGACCGACAACCAGGGGTTGTTCATACAGGCCTCGCTGGCAAAGTTCCGGGCCGAGGCGGCCGACCCGCACCGGATCCTTGACTACGTGCGGGCGGCCCGCAAACACCTGAAGTCCGACGTTCCTCTAAGCGACGCGGTGAAGCTGGCGCTGCTGGCCCGGGAGGTGGATCCGGCGGCGATGCGCAACATCACGATCAATGGATCCACCGGCACTGCCGGGCGGGCGAGTGTGGTGTTTTTGGCCCCCGGCGACACCTACCACCGGGTCAAGGACGACGGCATCTATTGAACCGGCCCGGCCTGCCCTAGCCGTGGATTTCCACCCAGTCGTCGCTGGGGCCGGGTTGGTAGGTTGAGTCGAGCTTCTTGGCGATCACCCCGGACAGTCCCAGCCCCTTCGCCGCTTTGAGCACCGCCATGCCGGACCCCGGTATCGAGGTCGAGGAGCCGAGCAGGCCGCCGGGCACCACCGATTTCTCCAGCAGCTCCCGCCGCCTGGAATAGGGCTCTTCGGTCAGGTCCCGGCCGTCAAGGTACAACAGGTCGACCGCGACAAAGCTTTCCGATCCGGGGGACCCTGAGATCACCCCATCCATCACCGCGTTCAAAGCAACCAGGCGTTCGTGCAGCTTCTCCATGCCCGAGACCGCATTCTCCTGTGAGTCGGAAAACAGCAGGCCGGTGGTCCGGTACTCGCAGACCGCCAGCGCCCGGCGCCCTTCCAGACGGGGCTCGAAGGCCCAGCCAGGATCGTCGAATGCATCGGAAATACGCCCGGGAACCATCACCGGTCCGGTGGGTAGCGGCTCGGGCGGACCCCCCTCCCAGGCCCGGAGGATCACCAGCCAGTCCTTGCCGCCCTTGGTCTGGATAAGGTGCCACACACCTTTCATCCGCCGGCCCATCAACCGGAATGTGAGCTTGCCCGGGGACTGCTCGGTCAGCTCGTAGGTACCCGAGTCGAAGATACGCACCTCCCCGGCGCCGTAGTTGCCGGCCGGGATGGAGCCGCTGAACCCGCCGTATTCGAAGGGGTGGTCCTCCACGTGGACCGCCAGCGCCCTTACTCCTTTTTCTATCGGCAGGTTCTTGGGAACCGCCCACGAGACGAGCACCGGCGTACGGCCGTTGAACATCTCAAGCCGCAGATCGAAATGCAGTCTCCGGGCGTGGTGCTGGTGGATGACGAAGCTCTTGCCGGGTACCGCGGCACCCGGGTCGACGTCGCCCGACACCTCGGGTGGCGGCTCGGGTGTCTCGTCGAAGCTGCGTTTGGCGGCGTAGTCGCGCGGCTGCTCTGCCATCCCATGAGCGTAGCGCTACGGGGCGCCTGCGGGTGACACCACCTCCGCCCGGGAGCGGGCGCGAACCTCGGTCAGGTCGGAGAACGCCGACAGGGTAAGGGTCACCGGCACGGCAACCGACACCTCTGCCACCGTGGTGCCCAAGGCACACCGGCACCCGGTCAAGCGTGCGCCGTTGGCGGTGGCGAACTCCTCGGCTTTGGCCTCGGGTTCGGTTCCCAGGCCGGGGATCAGCTCGGCGGCGGCGGCAAGAGCCGCCGAGTCGGCAGCCGTTTGAGCGCGGGTCCGGGCGATGAAGAAGACCGCCGATCCGCCATTTTTCTCCAATTGCCGAAAATGAGTGAAGTTGCTGAGTTCATCTCACCCACGAGAAAGCAAAAAGACCTGCCTTCACCAGACGAACTCATGCTAGCGACGCTAAGGCGGTTGTTTAGTCGACTTTATGTTCCCAAGTTCCTGACGGCCGGTGGGATCGTCAATTCGACCCTCGCCCCTCACCCTGACGCAGCAAGGAAATAACCGCATCCACTAGCGCTAGAAAATCAACAGCCTCCTCTTGAGAAGGTCGCAGGCCCGAACCGTGCGCCGCTATATGCCTCATGATAGAAAGCGTTTCAACGACCTTAGCGCCATCAGCATCTAAGACTCCCTGGTCAAGGGCAGCCGCCACGAGTGGCGCCGTCTCAAGTCGTGTCCGCGATGTTTTCTCGCTATCGACCGTCTCCACTAATTGGCGGATGACGCCTAGCAGTCGGGCGTATGCTTCTAAAACAGCCGTTCTCGGACTTACCTCGGCGAGAGAACTTAATTCCTCGACTAACCCGACCTTGCCGCCCCCGGTGCTGGATGCTTCGACAATTCGTGGGTTCGACTTTAGCTTTGCGAACCGACTGTCAAAATACTCAAGCTCCAGCCGGCCCAGCCTGAGGCTCTTAAGTTCGCGAGATAATAGGGCCTTAACCTCCTCCCGCAGCGCCCAAACCATAGTTCCGAGTGCAGCCGGCCAAGCTAGCGCGCCGATTATGGAGCTAAGAAACTCAAGCCCGCTCATTCGCCTCCCCGCTCCGGCGCCGTAATGCCGGTATCCACACTAGCAGGTCGGGTTACATGGTTGTAAGATACGGGGCTTCCCTCACCCCCAACATCTTGTAGTACCCGGGCGAATCAACACTAGACATGGTAGGGGGGGCCCGGAAAAGTCTACAATGGCCCGTGCGCACCGCGCTGCCCTTCAATTTCGCACGCAAATTTATGTGGCTCATTTCTACGTTCAGGGATAGTGCTTAGAGGACTCTAGAGATATCCGCATACAGTAGACAGTAGCCCACGACCTTAGGAGCGCAGAAAGAGCCGAACGTGCGCCCGGCGAAGGGATGCGGGTATCCCTCCTTTCAAGGAGCCGGGCGCCTACCTGCGGGGAGCGAGTAGTTGTCGGCGAGGAAGTATTCGCCAGCGTAAGCGCTTCCCGCCGAGCGGTCAATCTCTCGCCTTACTCTGGCAACTCGCGCGACCCATCGGCGCCGTGAACGCAGGGCAGAACCGCCCGCCCGTCGCCGTAGGCGTGACATATCGGTAGTCGGCCGCCGTGCATATCTCGCCACCGTCCGCCCCAAGGCCTGGTACACAACCCGGCTCGTCACCGCTCATCCCCGCCGGCGAACCGCAAGCCGCCAATACAAACAACGCCGCTAACGCTCGTTGTCTCATTTCCAGAACCTACCACCGCAGGTCACACCGGCCGGCGGCGGCAGCACCCCGGCATCGCGGAGCGTTTCCGCCGTCAATTTCGGGGATCGAGCCGGGCCATCCCCGTCGACCTTTCCGGGCCCCCCGAGGAACTGGGAGCCCGCCGCCACAGTATTTTTCTCACTCAGACGGGAGACCCATTAAGGCTCCGTAGAGATTCCACACCAAGCGAATGGCGGCAGGCAAACTTGATTCGGCAAATCAGTTCGTCTAGTCCGGTAAGGCACTAAGCCACGGACCGAGGGCCATATATAGAGCCGAAGAAATGCAACTTCCAAGGTCCGCGTCCGCGTCCTCGAACACGCCTACGGTGGGAGAGTCCACACAGAGGAAGCCCAACATGTCCTCCAGCTCCATCTGTGCAAGGCCCCTAAATCCCTCACCCACCTCCACTTCCGAGCGAATAGGCCAGACAATTGCGGCGCGGTAAGCAGGCTGGGGAGGGACAGTTTTCCCCCAGTGCGAGTTCTGGTACTTGCCCTGGTTGAAGAGAGCAACCAAGTCGTTGCAAAAGAAATAGGGCTTTCGTTCACGCAGAATTTCCTCAAAGTCACTGTTCTCGTCAGCCAAGTCGGTCCTCGGATTACCAACGCGAAGCAAGGCAGCGGGCTCGCTCCTAACCATGTCGCTGACTAGGACCTTGGTTTGCGATTTCTTGGACATGGACCGAGTTTCGAACTGTTTGATGCACACCCGGCACTTCGTCCCAGAGATAGCACTGAATACGTCGGCGAAAGATTTCACAGCAGCCGAAAGTAAGTCTTGTTGCTCTGGAGCGAGAGCTCGGGTCGCTATGTCGCCCGATACCAAGCCAAACGCCGTTATGTGTCGCAGGCAACGAAAGCCTTGATTTAGGTGTGGCATCGCATCGGCGTAGCGCGCTCTTCGCTGGTTCACAACAGACTTCAGAGTCTTGTACTGCTGGTCAAGTGGCCCCTGGATCGATGCAACCTTGGACAGGAAGTCGTCTCGGAGATCCGACCAGTTTATGACGATTTTCCCACCGAATTTTTCGATCACCCGCTCATACAGCTCATCAAGGCCGGGCCGATCCAGGCGGCTCACATGCTTCTGGCCGAGTGGACCACTAAGGTCGGAATGTGCAACGAGATTGCTTGTCAGCAGAGGGAAGGTCTCCACGTCACGGACCCAGGTGGCTCCCAGTTCCCACATACAAAACTTGCTGTCCAGGTAAGCGGGGCTCACCAGTTGCACGACCAGGGCCGTATTCTGCAACTGGCCCTTTATGTATTCGACGAAATCCTTCCCGGTCGGAACGCCGTGCTCTCTCATTGACGAGCAGAAAACGCTTTCCTTGGGGACATCCGTCGCTGTCCGGAGCAGTCTGACAAGGGCTTCTGCCAAGGTAGCGTCGACGCTCGAGTGCGTAACAAATAGACGCTCGTTCAAACTCCTCCACCTTGGCTCGCCCAAAAAATATGGACCTCATGGAGGCCCATATTTTCGTATAAGTAAGACTACGGGCTAATTAGTGCAACTTTCCAGAAGTCGGGATCGATCTACTTTTCGCGCTTGGTGACAGCTACTGGCTTGTTTGGCACCAAGTAGCCAACTCTGCCACCATCGGCTTTTTTGACTGTGACTAGAGCACTTCGCTCAGACACCTTATCGACAGACTGTATCCACTTGCCTTCTTGTGCTTGGTACCCCAAGGATGCCTCCTCACGGTCGCGGACGTGGCTCGCGCGCTGAGCGCGACACCGCCACGTTCAGTGTAGAGGGGAGTCGGCCCTACAGCAATGGTCTTTATTTCGCTACCCCCCGTTGACCTAACTAGACGGCGATTCTATTCATATCGACAGCCCGGCGTCGGAGGAGAGGGAAATATCTTACAGAATATTTCTTGGCTGGGTTCCCGAAGCGCTCGGGCGAGTGCCTTCTCTGCCGGGAGATGTCTATTTGCATATTCGCCTTCGGTCACCCGGGGATCACGCAACAGTTCCTCCAGTCGACGGAGCCCTAAGACCCCCTCGGAGAATCTCCCGAACCAGACTGGCCAGCTCCGAGCCCGGGATGATGACGCGGTCCTCCTCCAGCACACGGCGGACGGCCTCGGCAGACTGACCCTCTTGTCGACCTGGCTGCCTTCGAACAGGACGGGATCCCCCTCGTCGAGCAGGCGCCGGCGGACCCGCTCCCGACGTTGCTACCGTTCTCTGACATCTGACCCCCGCAAAGACGAATCGAGACCTACGGCCTGATCTTCGCCACCGGCCTTTGGCGGCGAAATCCCGCTGAGAAATTCGGGCGGGGGGCAGGTGGAATCGATATATTTGAGTAACCACGAGCGCAATTCTGCGACGCTTTTTCGGCCATCTTCGGATTACCCCTACCTCCAATTCGGCATGGTACGGAAGTCACAACCCAAGCCCTAAACCGACCCAACGAAAAAAGTTGAAAATGTTGGCTCTAAAGCCAACGGCACATTGAAACCACTGCTACCATTGGGTTCATGGAATTGAAGGAAGCATTTGCTGATGCCCTTGCCAAGTTGCAAGCCAACGAAGCTGAGGCCCAAAGGTTGGCGAAGGAACGCCCACTCCTTGTCGCTGAAGTCGAAGGCTTGAAGCTGGCGCTTCAGCGGCATGGCGGAGCAGTCGAGCAACCGAAGGCAGAAGAACTGTCTACCCCGACCCATCGCTTGGCGGATCTTCCGAACAGGCCACTGGTTGAACTGTCCCGCCCCGCCGCAATCAAGAAAATCTTGTCCGGGGCAAGTAGGCCGATGTCACCCACCGAACTTTTGGAGCAACTACGAGAGACAGGCCGAGACAACGACCACGCCCACGTTGTCAGTGCCGCCTTGAGCAACCTCCAGGCCAAAGGGCAGGTAGAAAGGGTTGCTCGTGGACAATGGGCACTCACTCGACTTGAGAATGGTCAAGGTGGAGTGGGTGTGCTTACTCCACTCCGACTAGAAGAAAGTGAGGGACGGCCAGACAATTAAGTCAGACCGCCCCCAAATTGTCGGGGCTCGGAGTCTGCTACTCATTGGGCGCAAAAAGACTCCGGGCCTCGGCCCGCATTTTGACGATGTCCGGGATCGCAACCCGGGCTCAGAGATTCGTCAAGACCATGGCCGGTAGGGGACCATGGACACTGGCGGATCTCCCTTCTTTAAAGGGAAGTATACGCGATTTGTCCCCGACATTACCGGCATGGAAGTAAGATTATGGGGTGAAATCGGAACCCTACATGCGCTTCGAAAATTTGGCCCGGTCTCTGCTCGGAGTCTCTAAGACTGAAACCGTGGAAGCGAAGCCAGATAAAGAGTTGAAGCCGAAGCGAACCTCTAAACCTTCCCCGTAAGTTCCTTGTAGGTCATTCGCTTCTCAGCCGTCCCGGCCAACACTTTGACGAAACGGCCCGAATCGTCATCTGTCCTCTTGTTGAACCGGAACACTTGCTCATCCAGATAGCGGTTCAAATGCTCAGGAGCCACGGAGACGTAAGTGCCTCCCAACCCCCGCTTGAACAACGCCCAGAAGTTTTCGATCCCGTTCGTGTGGACGTCGCCGTGCACATAGGCCGTAGGGTGGTCGATGTACTCATCGTCATATTCAGCGTAGAGACGTTTATACGCTCGGTGAGCGCCGGTGTAGAGCTTGGAACCGGGTTCGACCTTAGCCCGGACTTCATTCTGTAAGGCATCCCAGTCAGTGCCATAAGCAACGGATGCGGCAACGTCACCATTACGCTGTTTCGCCCCAACGATTGCCGTCCTTGTGGCCGGATCCACCCTCATCGAATTTGACTTGACCAGAAAAGCTTCTGGAAGGTGCCCGTCTTCATTGCAAGCCTAATCCTGTGATCCACGAACCAAGCGTCTTCTGGGTGACACCCAGAGAGCGAGCCATTTCGTGGGAGCTGATCCCGTTCTTGGAGTTGGCGACCATCCAGAGGCAGGGAAGCCACTTGTCGAGACCGATGGGTGAATCCTCAAAGATCGTGCCCACCTTGACGCTGAATTGCTTCTGGCATTCCTTGCACTTCCAACGGCGGCGAGTGGCTAGATAGTAGTGGCGCTTGTCGCCGCAACGGGGACAGATCGGGCCATCCGGGCCAGCGAAGTTTGGCGACGAAAGCAACGGCAACGTCCTCATCCGCGAAGTATCGGATTGCCTCTAGAAGGGTGGAAGGAAGCTTTTCCATACCCCAATTGACAGGCGGGTATGACACTTTTGGTTACTCAAGTCAGTCAATACCGGGCAGGTTGACCATGCAGATATGAGCCGGCCGCCGGCAAGACCGCCTCCGGCTCCTCCTCGGGCGTCACGCTCGGCTTCAGCACCAGGCTTGCGACCGCGCCGGAGCGGACCGGGGCGTCACCGGATTCCGCCGCCAATCGCTTGGCCAGGAGCGTTAGCAGCTTGCATGCCACCGGACTCAGCTCGCCGCGGTTGGCCACCCGGTAGATCTGAATGTCGGCTCTCACCCGGGTCACCTGCCTGACCCCCAGGACAGCTTCAACTTCTTTCGAAGTGACGTCGGCCCCGCCCGCCTGGTTGAGCACCACACTGAGCTTCGGCAGCCGGATTTCCGAGGTCCTCAGCCGCTTGAGCAGATCCCGAGCCCGCCGGAGCGCGAGCAGGTCCGGGGTCAAGACGAGGTGAAGCGAGGACGCGGCCTCCATTGCTGCCCTTGTCACCGAACCGTCCCCCGACGGCAGGTCCACGACTACGTGCTTGGCCATTCCCCGAATGGCCTGCAGCACTGCGCCGACCGCTTCCGGAGCAGGGGCTACCCCGGGCCGGCCGGGAGCGAAGATGGCCTCGAATCCGAGGGGATGCGACCACACCACGCTTCGGACCGTGGCTTCCGACAGCTCGTCGGCCACCCTGAGCAGATCGCCCACGGTCTTGACGTCGGGCTCAGCACCCAGAAGGCAGGTCTGATCCGCATGGTCGAGATCGAGGTCCAACAGGATCGTCGCCTTGTCCAGACGCCCGAGCGAACCCGCCAGGTGAGCCGCAATCACCGATGCACCGGCGCCTCCTTTGGGGGCCCACACCGCGTGGAGGGCCCCGGAGGGCGGCGGGAAGTTCGCAGGGGTCGCCCTCCCCCGCTCGACCAACGCCTGGAGCTGGTCCTGCTGCTCCGGCCAGTGCACGAACCCCCGGGCGCCCAGCGCAAGTGCCGCTCGTAGCGCAGGGGCTGTCTCCTGCCGTCCGAACACAACCACATCGGCAGTCAGGCGGGCCGAGCGGGGGTGCCCGGCGAGCTGGACTGCCAACGAGTCGGAGACCAGAGCGCAATCGGGCCGGTGGACCGAGTTCAGGAGCTCGTCGACCGAGCGGGCCGACATCACGAGCCGCCAGTGTGGGATTTCCTCGAGGTGCCGTATGACCTAGTCGAGCAGAATCAGGTCGTCACAGGCGACAAGAACGGTAGGTGACACGGACATGGATCCCCCTTGGCTTGGAACCGTGGGGAAGTTTCCGTGGGGAAGCGCTGTCCAGATTTTTACAACAGCGCGGTGACATATAGCTAGAGGCAACTTCAAGAAAATTCGTCGAGGTGATGTGTAACTTGACAAACCCACCAGCACTGCCATACTGATCTTATGGAATTCAACGTTATGTCCCTTGCCGATGAGATCAGGACCGAAGCCGACGCCTACAAGCTGTTGGAGAAACTTCGCTGGGCTGACGCGCCTGTCTGCCCGCACTGCGATAGCAAGCGTGTTTACTTCCTGAACCCGGTTGACGGAACCGGCCAGCGCAAGACCCGCACCGGTTCTGAGTCTCAGCGCCGAGTCTGGAAGTGCGGCGCTTGCCGCAAGCAGTTCTCGGTCCTAACCGGCACGATCTTTCACGGAACCAAGATCAGCATCCGCAAGTGGGTTCTGGTCATATTCGAGATGTGCGCCAACAAGAACGGCCTTGCAGCACGTGAGATCGAGCGCAAGTACAAGCTCTCGCCGAAGTCGGCTTGGTTTATGACTCACCGAATCCGTGAGGCTATGAAGTCCGATCCCTTGGCCGGTTTGCTCCAAGGCACCATCGTTGTGGACGAAACCTACATCGGTGGTTCCCCGAAGAACCGTCACGGCAACAAGGACCGGCCCAAGGCCGTATCCCGTAAGACCTCGGGACGCGCAACCGACAAGACTGCCGTTGTGTCGCTGATCCACAAGGAATCAGGCGTGGTCCGGTCTCGGGTAGTTCCCAATGTTGACGGGCGCAATCTGCGGGACGCTATTGAGCGCCACGTAGACACGGCGGGCTCCACCCTTCACACCGACGAGTTCAAGTCCTACAAGCCGGTTGGACACGACTTCAAGGCTCACGCTGTAGTTAATCACCGTGACGGCGAGTACGTCCGCGCCGGCGTGTCTACCAACATGGTCGAGGGTTACTTCTCTTAGCTAAAGCGGTCCATCGACGGAACGCACCACCACGTCAGCGAAACCCACCTTCACCGCTACCTTGCCGAGTTTGACTACCGGTTCTCGACTCCGGAAGATCAACGACACGGAGCGGATGAACAAGCTCATGGGGCAGGTTGAGCGGCGACTGACCTACAAAGGGATTAGCTGAACGCACGGAAGTAGCACTTGAACCTGAGCAGCTAACCCTTTTCTGACTTCTTGCTGTTGCTTGGAGTGACCAATAGCGCCTTCATCGCTTCGGCGAAGTCCAACGGATGAAGCGACACTGGTTCATCACGCTCGCCCCGGTGATAGGGCTTGCTGCGGCCAGGTTTCGGTGCCTTCTCCATCACTACAGCAACTGCAAGTCGTAGTGAGCGTCCGGGCTTCTTTCGCTCAACCTTGTGGGATTGGGGGATACGGGTCGGACAAAGACTGCATCCGGTTCCTCTGACAGTCGGGCAATCAACACACCGATAGTTGCGTAAGCGTGCACGTCAATCACCTTGTTGTGCGGCTCAACGTGCTCTTCGCTGATCGTCAGGAAAACAACACTCTTGCCGCCGGGGCTCCCCGCGCAAATGGTCAATGGGAATTCATCGTCAGAGTATTCGCCCAACTGGTCAAAGATAGCGCCGGTAGATTCGCTCAGAAGCGCCATGACGAACTTTCGCTGACCCAGCTTGTTCTTAACAACAGACTGCTTCAACTCATCGTTATGTGCTAAAAGCGCAGAGACGAACCTACCAAGCTTCAGCTTTTGGGGATTGGGCTCAGCCACGTAAGAAACGCTCCTTTTCAGTTTCCCACCTATCATAGATCGCGCTCTCAGCTATTAGATACCCGTTTTGGATCTCGTCAAGACCACAGATCTTCTGGGCGCGTTCTCGGCTGCCGTCTTTGTTGAATCGGTCTAGATGAACCATGTCGTGGCAACAGTCGTACCGTCGAACGGGCTTCCAAACACCTTCAACCTTCGTTTCCTGTTGAATCGCAAAGTCCACCAACTGTCTAACCGATCCGGTTTCTTTCCTGAGTACGATCCGATCTTCGGGACTGAAGTCGTAGACGTCAACCTCCTCCCACGTGTCCTCGACCGCGTCATCAGGTTCTGGAGCGGGATCGATGGCGGCTTCGAAATGCGTTAGATGTTTCTTACGGTGGGGGCGATCCTTTGGAGACATTCAATAACCATACCCAGAGAAAATGTTCGACGGCTGGACTAATCCGCCGGGCGCAGTCGGCTAACCGCCAGCGCGCCGGCGACTTTGCCGTTCAGCTGCACTTGGCTCGCGGATAGGTTCTGCCGCGGTCTCGAATGGCTGCGACGGATAATCGATACCCCTACCTTCTATGAGGTCTTCGACCGTGAGGATCTGGAGCCTTGATACAAACCGATGCTCTTTGGAGAGGTAATAGGCTCCCGCTTCGGCAGCTTCCGCCAGCATGTCAGGCGTGGGTTTCTTGAGAGTAACCAGTACGCCGATTGCAGCTTTTTCTCTCTCAAGGACACCTCGAAGATCCCTCACGTGACCTGGCCCCGTGCCTCCGCCCTTGACCGAGATGACCACCAGATAGTCACGATCTCCCAAAAGATCGTGAAAGAAGGTTCTGCCGTCGATGCCCTTGTCGCGTCCCTTCTTCTCCTCAGTCGGGTTCGCACCTAACTTGCGGCATGCCCACCACTGGAATTCGTACTTGTCTTCTCTCGCGAGAGTTAGGGCATCCTCCGCGGAGAAGGGGTCTCCAAGTACCTCGTACGTATCCTTGATCTGCTCGCCGTACGTCGCGACCAAACGCTTTTCGATCACGTCTATCGCCACTCGGGTTACATCAATCCCGAACCATCGGCGACCCATATCTTGGGCGGTCACAATAGTTGTTCCGCAACCACAGAAGGGGTCAAGAACTACGTCGCCGGGTTTAGTCGTCGCATCGATGATCCTCTCAAGAAGTACCTTCGGTTTCTCCGTTGGGAACCATTGCTTGATCGGTGGAACTCGCCCGATATCCCAGACGTCATCCATACGTACACCTTCGGAATCAGTCAATGCCATCTGAGAGGGAACTCGAAGACCCGTTGCCGGATCGTGCCCGGAAATGATCCTGGACTTACCAAAACGCTTTAGCGTCGATGGTGCACGGTCCATGTAGAGCTGGTTGAACACTCGTTCGCGCGTGTCGGTTCGGGAATAGAAGAAGATCACATCATGGTTTCGCTGGAAGGCGTACTTTCCGCTGGGCCACTTTCTGTAGTGCCAGATGATCTCGTTTCGGAAGCACCCCGGCCCGAAGACGGCATCCATTAAGAGTTTGAGGTAGTGACTTGCGGTCGGATCACAGTGGAGAAAGATGGACCCGGTTGGCCTTAGAACCCTGCGCAACTCCACCAACCGGGGAGCCATCATTGAGAGATACGCCAAAATGTCGGATTGGCCTACAAGCTTCTTAAAAGCGACGAGTGCGTTCGATACATCAGCAGGTCCATTTCGAACGCACTCTTGGTAAGCCCCGACGGCAGCACGATCCCACCTCCACGTGTCACCGAACGCCTTTATTTGTGCAGCCGCCTTAGAGCCGTCCTTCTCAGTAAAGAGGATGTTGTAGTCCTTACCGGATTTGAATGGTGGATCGAGATAGACCAGGTCTACTGAGTCGTCGCTAAAGCGGTCCCAAAGAATTGGCAGGTTGTCCCCGTAGTACAGCAAGTTCTTCGTTTCAAATAACTTGTGCTGCTGCTGACGGAGCCTCACCATGCGCGAATCCTCGTCCGGGGAAGGGACTGAGGATTCTGGCGCTTCTGGTATCTGCCAGTCAAGTTCTGTTAAACGGTTGAGCGTGGAAGTGCTGTCACCCTGTCCTGAATAGCCTAATTCCTGGGCTGGGTTTGTCAAGTTACACATCACCTTCGTCGAATAGAACCGAAAACGGCGTAAAACCAACCGGCGCGGGGGTTCGTGACTCTAAAGGTCTTCAAACCTCGCTGTTCCTTCGGCGCTCGCACCCAGTGCCGGAGCCCGGTCTAGGCAGCCGACGGGCCGGCTAGGCATGTTTGCACCCGAAGGCTGGCGGTTAGATCAACATGGGGCCTTGTTGGGCGTTCGCAGAAGTAGAGGGGTCCCTCGTAGGCAACCGAGAGGAGACCAACGATGGATGAGCGTGACAAAAGCCAATCAACTGACGCAGAGTCCTCCGACCGGGACATCACCTTCGGCGGTAGCCAGAAGGGTTCCGGCGTCAACATTCCGGGGGGATTGCGGGAAGCTGAGCACCCCGCACCCCAGGTCCCCGAGGGTCAGTATGTCGACGGATATCCGTCTACCGACGATCAGCCGACCGAGGATCGTTCCTCGGAGAATGTGGGCGAGGATAAGAACGTCAGCTTCGGCGGCAGCCAGAAGGGTTCCGGTGTCAACATTCCGGGGGGATTGCGAGAGCCGGAAAGCTCGAGTTCCGAGTGAATCGGTCGGGATGACCCCGCACCAGGAGTGTGGCGACGGCTCCACCTCCGGAGCCATTGCACGTAGCAGTCCTTCGTAAACCTTCGACCCCGCGCCACAGGCTCCGCGCTGGACCGAACGGTTCCGCAAGCGTTCGGGCCAAACGAAACGGAATTCCCCGTGTAGATTAGGCCGTGGAGGCGAATGGGGCCTGGTGGCTCTCCTGGTCTTCAAAACCAGTGCACCGGTGATGAGCCGGTGGGCGGGTTCGATTCCCGTCCGTCTCCGCCACGCAACACCCCGCTGACCTGCGGGAACACGAACGACCCCTTACTGTCCGTCGAGGTGTTCTGACGACTCCGACCCCGGAACGACGCTCGGCACAGCGTCCCGGACGGCGTCCATCGCGGCCCCGAGAAGGCCCGCGTGCGACCCGGCCGTCCTCTGGACCAGCGCCGTGAGGACGTGCTGGTACATGTCCTCAGTGGTCCGCGTCGAATTCGTCGGCCCACGCGTGGGGCAACGTCCTCTTCGTCCCCGACCCGCTACCTGAACGCCTACAGCTCCGCGGCCCCGCCGGGTCACATGAGATCGAACTGCCTGTCACCCAGCCCGTTGAGCCCACGGCACCGCCTCCTGATGGCGGGTGATGGCCCGCTTCACCAGATCACGCTCGGTGTCGGCGACAAGTTCCGCCCCGAACTCCTCTCAACTGGGCCTCATGCCTAACGGGGGATCGAGGTTCAGCCGATACCGCACCCTGACGGGGGTTGACTGCCCGGCCCCACGGACAGCGGTGTTCAGCCGCCCACTTCGGTGGCGCCTAGGTCGACCAGCAAGGCATCGATGACGCCGGCGCGACCAGATCCTTGTAGCGGTCCAAGCGGCGACGGAACCGCGTCTTAGCAACGGTCAGCATGTCGTCGATAGCCGAATCGAGGTCGTCGACGTCATCGCATCCCACCGATGGCGTCCATCCGCAGCACGAGCCGCCGCCGCCGGTCGGCCGCAACCGGTGATTGCGCCAGGAAAGAGGTTGACAGATTATCTAGTAACCAGATAGTCTGACTACCGTGAACGACGACATGCCTCGCCTCTGGCTCCACGGTTTGCTTGAGCTCTGTCTGCTCGGGTTGCTCGAAGAGCAGCGTGACTATGGCCTCGGACTCACCAATCGACTGGCGGAGGCCGGGCTCGGCTTCGTGCCGGGTGGCACCATCTATCCAGCGTTGGCTCGCCTGGAGGCCACCGGCTTGGTGTCTTCAGCACGCGAGCCGTCCACCAGCGGACCTCCCCGCAAGTACTTCGAACTCACCATGGCAGGCCGTCACGCTCTCGATGGTCGGCGTACTGAGTGGCGTGAGTTCAGTCGATCCATTCACGCCGTTATCGGTACCAAGGAGCTGACGTGAGCAACTGGCCTGCCAACTTCATGCACGCACTATCCGAGCACGGTCTCGACTCGGATAGTGTCCAACGGTTGAAGAGCGAGGCACTGGAACAGGCGACCGATCACGGACTGCCCCCAGAGAGGGTGTTCGGCCCGGCAACGGCGTACGCGGATCGGCTTGCGCGGGCCCTGCGGAGCACAACGGTCCCACCGCTTCCGGCGTCCGGCAAGGAGTCTGTCGCGCTGCGTCTCGCAGGTGTTTCCAAGCGCTACGGCCGACGCCAGGTTTTGCGCGACGTGTCTCTCGAAGTGGGCCGCGGCGAGTCCGTCGCGGTCGTGGGTGCCAACGGATCCGGGAAATCGACTCTGCTACAGATCTGTGCCGGGACCGTCAAGCCGACCAGCGGGACGGTCGAGCGTGCCGTTCACGTCGGGTACGTGCCTCAGTCAGGCGGCACCGCCCCGTTTCTCACTCCGTCAGAGCACTTCGAGCTCTTTGCCGCTGCGCGTGCCGACTCACGGGGTCGCGGCATCGCGACGGGCCTTCAACTCGCAGCAGCGCTGGGCTGGCGCCCGCGGGCGAAACAGCCGGTGGGCCAGCTCAGCGGCGGGACCCGCCAGAAGTTGAACGTTGTGCTCGGCGAGCTGAGTAGACCCGAGTTGCTGTTGCTCGACGAGCCCTATCAGGGCTTTGATCACGGCGCGTACGTCGATCTTTGGACTCAGATCGACCGCTGGCGTGACACAGGTACGGCTGTCCTGATCGTTAGCCACATGCTCAGCGAACTCGATCGTGTCGATCGGATCGTAGAGCTCGACGCCCCCGAGGAGTAACGATGCAAGCCATCGCCATTGCCCGCGCCACATTCCGTGAACTGTCGCGGCGCCACACAGCATTGGTCATGCTCGTGCTTCTGCCGCTGGCCTTCTATCTCGCACGTCGCGACATCCCCTTCTCCGCGGTAGTTGTGCTCGCCCTCGGTCTGGGCTGGGCGGTGTCCACGCTCGCACTCTTCAGCACCGTTAATGCACTCGAGCTCGATGGCCGCCTACGCATCGCGGGCTTCACGACCCCAGCGATCCTGATGGGCAGGCTTTTCGCCGTAATGCTCATCGGCGTCGCTCTTTCCTTGGGCTACCTAGTCCTCGTCATCGTGGACCAGGATGTCGCCCGCCTTGGCGGCGTGGCCCTCATGATGCTTTGCGCAATCGTGGTAGGGGCCCCGCTCGGCATGGCGATCGGGCTGCTCCTACGACGCGAACTCGAAGGCGCTCTGGCCCTCCTGATCTTTTTGGCTACCCAGTTCATGACCAACCCGGAAAAGCTCCTGGCGCGGTGCTTACCCCTGTGGTCCGTGCGCGCAGTCGCGGATTGGACGATGGACCTGGGCGGAGCGAGCTGGCTTCGTGATGGGCTCATCCATGCTGCGGCCACCCTCGCCGTGCTGCTCGTCGTCATTGCCTTCACCTCGGCATTCCGTCTGCGTATCCACCCGCCACACGAGGTCTTGGGGGACGACCAGGACGTGCTCGGGCCGGTCGGGTTCGACCGCCCGCGGTGATCGCGGGCACCGCCCCGGGATGCCAGCTGGGACCTGGTAGTCTTCGACGAGGCGCACCAGCTCACCCCGTCTGCCGAGACGTTCCACCAAGTGGGGCGAGTGCTTGCGAAGGCGCCTCGGGCGCAGCTGATGACCGCGACGCCGCACCGCGGCAACGAGTGGTTGTTCCGGTCCCTTGATGCGCCTCGTGGACCCCCAGGTGTTCCCCGAGCGGAATAGGGCGAGGTCCACACCCACAACCTCAAGCCGGGGCCGATGCACTTCCTGCGGCGCATGAAGGAGGAGCTGCGCGACCACGACAAACAGCGGCCGTTTCACGACCGGCACGCCCTCAACGTCAAGGTCCCGCTCTCCAGTGCGGAGTACCCGTTCTACGACCAGGCGCTCAACTCGTCGACGATTACTTCCCGCCCGAGACGCTCGGGCGGATGGTTTACGGCAAGTGAGCCGCGCCCTGTCTGCACTCGCTTCCCGTCCGTCTCCGCCAAACGCTCCGCCGCGTCCGATGGCTATCTCACCCGCCCGCCGGGCCCGGGGCACTATCGCCGTGCCGGGGTTACCCGGTCGACGTACAGGATCCCCTGGTGTTGGTCATCGTCGGCCGGCACCAGGTAACCGGTCAGACTCGCCTGCCTTCCGGCCACCCGTGGCAACGCTGCTGCGGCCTGCCGGGTCACCGGCACGATCTCGTAGGTATAGATCGCCATGATGCAGAAATCCGCTTGTACCGGGCACGGGGAGCCGACGTAGTCGAAATGGTCGGAGTGCTCTACCACCATACCCCTCCAGGTCCCCGACTCCACCGCCTCCTGGGCGACGGCCCCGGGGATGAATCCCAGCAACGCTACTGTCGCTACCGTCAGAAGAATCGAAACTCTGCGCTTGGCCATACCCCGCTCCTTTTCATCCCGGGAAGTCTGCCGGGTAGTGTTACCCGTCCCTCCGGTCTTGATGCAGACCTGATACATAAAATCGATGGCTGAACAGCAGCCTCGGGGTGGCCCACTGGTGGATCGCACCCCCGCGCAAAGAGACCCAACCCGGGAGGCACTGCAGTACCAACCGGCTACCGCGACTGCGCGACCTTCCCCAGAGGTGTTCGATCCCCTAGAATCTGCCTATGCCTCGGCGAGCGGGGGCCGCCCGGATCATCCCGTTGGTACTGGTCGTTGTGCTCTCGAGCGCCTGCGATCGCGCGGCCGAGACCCCCCTCGGCTCCGCCGGTTCCCCTTCAAACGACCCCGCCCGGTCTGCCGAACCTGGCGTCCGGGCGACCCCGTCGGTAGACCCGATACGCGCCGAGTTGGACAGCAAGGTGATCCAGCCGCTGGCCAGCGCGCTCGAGAAGGGAGATGAAGGTTTACTGCCGGCCTTGAAGCCGGGTCTCGAAAAGTCTTCCCGGGGACTCATAACGGACGCCCTAGCCCGGTCGAAAGAATTCGGCGTGGAGCGGGTCAGCCTCGCCGACGAAAAAACCTACCGATTGAGTCGGGGCACCAATGTCCTGAAGACCAGTGGGACCTACCGGTTGAAAGGCATCCCGGCCGACATTCCTTTCTCGCTGAGCATCCACGTGGATCCGGTGGGGAACGATCGTTGGCACATAACCGCTTTCTACTGGGGCCGGGCGCCGCTGTGGAGCGGGGAGGAACCAGTTCGAAGAACCGCGACAAGTGCCGCCCTGATCTTCCATCCACCCGGGTTCAACGCCGCCGAGCTAGGGCAGATGGTGGTGGAAGCACGCACCGGCCTGGCCCAAAGCCTGCCCGAGATCCGGTCCAACTCCTACCTGGTCTTCGTAGCTCCCACCAGATCCGACTTCAGCCGGGCAGAAGGTCGGGGTGCGGCCACGGTCCTCTCCCAGCACCGACTGATCGGCCGGGAGTTCGAAACCGCGGAACCATTGCTGGTCATCGACTTTGATAACTGGCAGGACATGTCCGATACGAGCCGGCGCAGCCTGGTCCTGCACGAGATCACGCATGCCATCCTCGCCCCCTACACCTCCCCATTGGTCCCGGACTGGCTGAACGAGGGCATTGCGGTCCACTTCTCGAAGGACCCCGGGCTGGAGATCTTCAGGCAGGAGCTCGAGCGGTTGGACAAGGAGACGGTTCGGGGGGTTGCTCGGACCGACAGAATGGTCGGCTACTTCCGGGAGGATGGGGCCGTCAATTACGCCATTGCCGGAGCCGCCGTCTCCTACCTGGCCGAGCGCTTTGGGGAAAAGGCGGTACTGGACTTCATGCAGTCCTTTATCGCCAAGGCGACCGACGAGGAATTGAAGGAAATCGCTACCACCAACTACATAGGCGGTTACCCGATATGGACTCGAGACCTCTGGGCTGAGCTGTCCAACCGTCTGCTACTCGAATCCTTCGGCATCGACTTCGACGAGCTGGATGTGCGCACCAAGGAATGGATCAGGGCCCGGCTCTGAACCGGAACCTTCCAATTGCCGGATTCAATTGAGAGCTAGTCAGGAGCCCTTTGATGAGAGGCGAGCGGCACTCCGGGAAGAAGGTGACACAATCGTTAGCAAGAGCGGTACTGCCCAAAGGAGCGAACGATGGCGAACTTCAGATGCGAGGACTGCGGTCTGGACATGATGGAAGACGAGGCAGCTGAAACCGAGCCCTGCCCGCGCTGCGGCAAGGACATGGCCCGGGTAGACGGTGTGGTCCTCAAGAACTTCGGAGGCGGCGGCTTCACCACGATGGAAAACAAGAAGGGCTAAGCCCCCTGGAGGGCTGACTCCCGTACGAGTCCGCCCCCGGCCAACTAAGGACTTAGCCGGTGGGAAGAGGTGACGGCGGCTCTTCCGGCTCTCCCATGCTGAACCCGGCGACGGTGCGGCCCGCGCCGTCCAGTCCCCTGACTGCGAGCACGTGCTGAGCCGGCTCAGGGTCGAGTTCCACTACGAAGAACCGGCGATCCGGTACCTGAGCGGAGGCGACGGTATCGCCAGCCGGTGACTCCCCCTCCGCAACGTTGACCTCCACCCTGGCAACATCGGCGGCGGTGATGCCGATCACGAACTTGGGAAGCTGCTCGTCGTTCAGTCCCCCGAAGGCGTAGCGCAGGCGCTCATCCCCGTTGAAGTCCTGCTCCGACTCCTCGTCGCAGACCATGAAATCTCCGACACCGTTGGTTCGCCGAAGCTGAACACAGGCCGGGTCCCCCGGCTGCGCAACCAGCCGCCAGCGGACTCCGTTCTGGGTGCTGCCTTCCTCGAGAACCAGCGGGTCGCCGGCGCCGGGAGATTCGGTCTGGCCTGCGGCTGGCGAATCGCCGGGCGTGGGGGTGGCGGGGGGTTCGAGGGCCGGGTTCTCGGTCCTGCAGCCCGCGGCTAGAACCGCTATCAAGATCAGACCGACCAGAATGCTCGATCGCTTGCTCATCGTCGCCGCCTGCATCGGCTGACCATAGCCTTCAGCCGGGGCCGCGATCAAACCCGGCGGAGGCCTACGCCCGGCCCTCCCGCATCGCGGTCTGGCGCTCGAGTTCGGAGTTCAGCTCGCCGCCCACCAGGATCGCGATCGCGCTCAGGTACATCCAGAACAGCAGGATCACCACCCCGGCGAACGTGCCGTAGGTCTCGCCGTAGCGGGCGAAGTTGCCGACGTAGATCGAGAACCCGCCCGAGACCAGCAGGAAGATGAAGGCGCCGACCAGACCTCCCGGGCTGACCCATTTCCAGTCTGGCTTCTCCCGGTTCGGCCCGAGGTAGTAGAAGACCGCGAACAGGGTGATGATGGCCGCGACCAGCGTCAGCCAGCCGAGAATCGACCAGATGAGTCCTCTAGCTGCGAAAAAGATCGACGGTATGGCGATCAACAATCCGGTGGCAATGACCAGCACCAGGGCGTAAGCCCGCTTCTTGAGGAACTTGCGGTCCTCCGCGACGTCGTAGGCGACGTCGAGCCCTGCCTGCAGCGCCACCATCCCGGCCGTGGCGCCGAACAACGCCAGGGTGATGCCGATGATGGCAGCGACCAGCGAGGTACTCCGGGGGGCGTCCTGGGCAGCTTCGATCGTGGTGGTGAGTATGGCTGCGGCTCCCCCCGGGATCGTCGAACCGATTGCCTGGTTGATGGACTCCAGCATCTGCTGGCCCAAACCGAGCAGGTCGACGACGCCAACCGCCGCAATCAGCGAAGGAAAGACGGCAAGAAACCAGTAGAAAGCCATTCCGGCCGCCACCAGGGTGATTCGGTCGTCCTTCACCTCTTTCATCGTGCGCTTGAGCGTGATCTTCCAGTCGTTCTTGCTCAGCTCCAGAGGGTGGTCGGGTCCTCCGGTGCCGGATGTCTTGGTGGGAACCGGGGCGTCGGGGGAGGCATCGCCTCTGCGAAGTTGTGACATGGGAACTTCGTACCCCGAAGCACCCGGTCACAGTCCTCAGATCCTGGATTGACTTTTCCGGTCGAGCAGATACCATTACATTGATTGATGTTGCATTATTGAGTGTTGCTATTCGATGGAGGTGTCCGCATGACCACCGCGACCGCAGAGAGCACCGAGGCAGTTGACCGCCGACTTGCTCCCGGCCCCAAGGGGTTGCCGATCCTGGGGTCGGCCCTCGATCTGCGCAACGACATGCTCGGCACCGCTTACCGGGCGATGCTCGAGTACGGCGATGTGGTCCGCTTCACCGTTGGCCCTCCCGGCAGGTTCCAGGAGGAGGCTTTCGGCGTCTTCCACCCCGATTACATTCAGCGGGTGCTGGCCGGAGGTGCCGACCGCTACATCAAGAACGACGGCGTCTACATCGAGCTTCGCGGCCTGCTGGGAGATGGTCTGCTGACCAGCGAAGGCGACGACTGGAAACGTCAGAAGCGGATGATCCAGCCGATCTTCACCCACCGGCGGGTTGCCGGCTACGTCCCGATGATGGCAGCCGAGACCGCGGCCGCCGTAGCCCGCTGGGCCGAATACGCGTCGAGCGGCAAAGCGCTCGACCTGAACGATGAAATGGCCCGGCTCACGCTGGCAGTGGTGGGAAAGGCCCTGTTCGGCGCCGATGTCGACGGCGCCGTTCCGGTAATTCGCCGAAGCGTCCCATTCCTCAGCGAACGCGCCATCCAGAGGGCGCTCATCCCCTTCCACGTCCCCGAAGGCTGGCCCACACCGGCCAACCGCAAGGCAGCGCGGTATCAAAAGGCGCTCTACGACGTGGTCGACGAGCTGATTGCCGGCAGGAGGGCCGATCCGGCCGAGGGCGAGGATTTGCTCGGCCTCCTGCTGCAGGCAACCGATCCCGAGAACGGCAGCGGTCTGGACGACAACGAGGTGCGTGACCAGGTCCTTATCTTCCTGCTTGCCGGGCACGAGACCACGGCCACCTCGCTAACCTTCACGCTGCATCTGCTGGGGCGGCACCCGGAGGTCCAGTCCCACGTCCACACCGAGGTGGACCGGGTTCTCCAGGGACGCACCGACCCGTCTCTGGACGACGTCAAGGCGCTGCGCTACACCACGATGGTCATCAAGGAAGCCATGCGGCTGTACCCGGCCGCCTACGGAATACCTCGGTACTGCGTGACCGGCGACACCATCGGCGGCTACGACATCCCCGCCGGCAAGACCGTGTTCTGCAGCACGTGGGCCACCCACCGCCATCCGGCGCTGTGGGACGACCCCGAGAGGTTCGACCCGGAACGGTTCCTCCCGGAAAAGGAAAAGGCCCGTCCCCGGTACGCCTACTTCCCGTTCGGCGGGGGGCCCCGGGCATGCATCGGGCAGTACTTTTCCATGCTGGAGGCGGCCGTCGTAACGGCGATGCTAATGCAGAGCTACCGGGTGACCACCCCCGACGAACCGGTAAAGCTATTCACCGGCATCACCCTCCGCCCGCAAGGGGCGGTTCCCGCAAAGATCGAGCGCAGATAACGCAACCGCCCTCGACTTATCTAAAAAAGGGGCGGTTCCCGCAAGGATCGAGCGCAGATAACCAAACCGCCCTCGACTTATCTAAAAAAGGGGCGGTTCCCGCAAGGATCGAGCGCAGATAACCAAACCGCCCTCGACTCATCTAGAAAGGGGCGGTTCCCGCGACGAATCGAACGCCGATAACCAAACCGCCCTCAGACGCCGCCTACCTCCTCGGATGGGGCGAAGCCCTGGCGCATGGTGTTCTCGGAAACGGTTCGCGGGTTCAGGAACTGCAGCAGGTAGTCGGGCCCTCCGGCCTTGGAGCCCACCCCCGACATCCCGTAGCCCCCGAAAGGCTGGCGTCCGACGACGGCTCCGGTTATCGGCCGGTTCAGGTACACGTTGCCGGCCTGAAGCTCCTCCTGCACCCTTCTCATGTGCGAGGGCAGCCTCGAGTACAGACCGCCGGTGAGCGCGTAGTCGGTGTCGTTGGCCAGGGCGAGCGCCTCGTCGAACGACCCGGCCCGTAGCACCGTCAGCACCGGACCGAAGATCTCGTGCCGCACCAGGTCCGAGTCGGGGCTCAGCCGGTCGAAGATCGCCGGTCCGACGAACCAACCGTCCTCCGGAACGTCCTCCCGCACCAGGATCGCCCGGCCCTCGGCACGGCCCCGGTCCACACACGAGCGGACCCGGTCGTAGGCCTCCCGGTCGATCACCGGCCCGACCGAGACGCCGGGGTGTCGGGGGTGGCCGACGAGGATTTCCTTGGTGGCATCGGCCAGCCGCTCGACGGTCTCGTCGTAGACCGCAGAAAGGACGATCAGCCGGCTGGCCGCCGAGCACTTTTGCCCGGCGTAGCCGAACGCCGAGTAGATCGCGCCGGGGACCGCCTGGTCCAGATCGGCATCCGAGTCGATGATCAGAGCGTTCTTGCCGCCCATCTCGGCGACCACTCGTTTGACCTGAGACTGTCCGGGAGGGGTCCGCCCGGCGGCCTCGACGATTCCAAGGCCGACCGCCCGGGATCCGGTGAAGGTGATGAACGAGACCTCGGGATGCTCCACCAAGGCCGGGCCGACCTCCTCGCCGTAGCCGGGAAGAAAGTTGAGCACGCCCCTGGGCAGACCGGCGGCCCGGAATGCTCGAACGATCTGCCAGGCGCTGGCCGGGGCCTGCTCCGCCGGCTTCAGCACCACCGGGTTGCCGGCGACCAGTGCCGCGGCGGTCATTCCCATGGGGATTGCCAGAGGGAAGTTCCAGGGAGCGATCACCACGCCGATTCCCCGGGGGGAATAGGTCAGGCGGTTGCGCTCGCCGGGCGGGGATTGCACCTTGGCCCCGAGCTCCAGCCGCAGCATCTCCCGTCCGTAGTACTCGCAGAAGTCGATGGCCTCACAGACGTCGGCATCGGCCTCCTTCCAGGGCTTGCCCGCCTCGAAGACCTCCACCGAGGCCAGCTCCACCCGGCGTTCGCGCATCCAGGCGGCCGCCCGGAACAAAATCCCCGCTCGCGTTCTCACCGGGGTGCGGCTCCAGCCCATGCGGGCGGCAGCCGCGGCGGCCACCGCATCGGCGGCATGTTCGGGCCCGCAGGCAGCAGAACGGGCGACCACTGTAGCCGGATCCCCGGGGTCGACCGAGACAATCGACTGGGACGTGGCAACGTCCCGGCCCCCGATCACCGCCGGAACCTCCACGCCGAGAGCGGAGCTTCGGCGCACGATCTCCGCGCCGAAGCTGTCCCGCACCCGCGCCTGTCTCCACTCGTTGAGCGGCTCGGGCGAATACGGGGAGGGATCGGCCGGGTCGGTCGCGGGACGCAGCCGGGGATGCTCCTTGTGGGGGAGCGCCATCGGCTCAGGCGGTGCCACCAGCTCCTCAAGTGACCAGTCCTCGGCGAAGCGGTGCCGGATGAACGACTCGTTGGAGGTGTTCTCCAGGAGACGGCGGACCAGATAGGCCATTCCGGGGATCAGCTCACCAACCGGGGCGTAGATTCGCAGCCTGAGACCCAGGCTTCGGATCGCGTGCTGAATGGGTTCGGCCATCCCGTACAGCATCTGCAACTCGTACGCCCGGTCGGAAATGCCGAGCTCGCGGGCGCAAGCCACGGCGTAGGCCAGCGTGCGCAGGTTGTGGCTGGCGAATGCAGCCTTTATCCGGCCATGGTTCTGGTGGAGAAGGCGGACACACAGCTCATAGTTGAGGTCGGTCTGCGCTTTGTGCTGGAAGACAGGCACCGGCCAGCCCTCGGCTCGGGCAATGACGGTCTCGGCGTCCCAGTAGGCTCCTTTGACCAGGCGGACGGTAAACGGGCGGGACCGTTTGGCCGACCACTCGATGAGATCCGCCAGGTCCTCCGCCGACTCCTTCAGGTAAGCCTGGACGACCACCCCGCCCTCCAGCCCCTCGAACTCGGGCTCGCCCCACAGCTCCTTCACCAGACGGTAGGTCAGGGTTTTTACATCGTAGTGCTCGGTGTCCAGGTTGATGAAGGCCCCCAGCGCCTGGGCTCGACGCAGGATCGGACGAAGCCGGGACTTGACCTGCTCCAAACCCTCCTCGGCGGTGAGGGGCGAGAACAGCGGGCCCAGGGCGGTGGGCTTGACACTGAGATTCACCCGGGCGATGGGTCCCAGATCGTCCCGTTCGAGATGCGACTGGGCTTCCCACCGAAGGGTGGAGGTAGCCAGCGAGTTCAGCATGCCGAGCACCCTCCCGGCGTAGGTATCCGCCTGCGCGGAGGTGATGGTCTTCTCGCCGAGCAGATCCACCGTAAAACCGCTGCCGTGGTCCCACAGCCGGCGGAGCGCATCCTCGGCATCCTCGGCAGACTCGCCGACAATGAACTGGCGCGCCATCCGGCGGATGTTGCGGCGGGCGACCAGCGACGAGGTCGCCTTGCCGAGCGGCACCCGGTCCGCCAGGTCCAGGCCGACCTTCAGCGGGGGTGGGACGTCGATCCCCTCGAAGTACTCCTCGAGGTGACCGACCACGCTCTCGTCCGACTTCAGGGCGGGAAACGCGTCTACGAAATGAAAGAGCCTGGTCTTGAACTGCTCGTGTGACATAGCCCAGTCGAGCATTCGCTCGCTCCACCACGACATCTTGAACACCCGTGCCTGTTCACCGGCGCCCAGCTCGGCGATTCGGCGCGCAAGATCCGTGACCTCATCGTCCAGCGAAGTCACGGACGGGGGGTTGGAACTGGGCAAGCCCTCCTCATGAGGGCCAGCGTATCAGCGGAGAAACGCTTTTCTGGCCAGGAGCCGGTGCTGCTGGTGCAGGCCATCCAGCTGCTTTCGTGCCCGGTCAACCAGCCCGCTCAGGTTGAAGCCGGCCAGCCGTTCGTCGGACGGGGCGAGCTCCTCGAGGACCTGCCACAGCGAGAGCTTGCCGGTGATCCCGAGCGACAGCATCTCCGCCTCCCGCAGGATGCCCAGCTTTTCGGTAGAACCCGAACCGCCGGACCCGGAAATGGTCGAACCTATTTTTTGCGCGGCAACCGCTCCGGCCGTCTTGATGGAGCTCTCGGATGCCCCCACCTTGTCCATCAGCCGCTCCAAAGTGTCCTGGTCCGACTTGATGTCCTTGACGAGCTGCTCGAAGAACTCATTGCCGGGATTGTGCTCGGCCAGACTCTCCGCGAGCTCCACGCCGCCCGACGACCCGGCCAAGTGGTCGGATAGATACGCCGACAGATTGGCGGTCCAGATCTCTGTGGTGGGGTCCATTTTCCCTCCTTCTTGGGGATAGGGCTGTGGTACCGGCTGGTAACCTTCCCCAGCATACCCCCCGTCAAACTGTGGCTTCTGCGAGCGGACCCGTTTGAACAGGCGGCGCAGGTGGTAGTTTCGCTGGATGGTCTCCCGGAAGCTCGTTGCGCTGGCGACGGTCGCCTTGCTGGTGACCGGGTGCGGAGCGGGCCCCACCTCGAGGGCCGGCCGGCAAGAATCCGGAGCGGCCGCCCGCTCCTCCCCCACGGTGGCTCCCGGCACGGGGGACGCCGACGACCAGGTGACGGTACGGGTTCACCGCCTGCGGCTGAGGTCGGGAGGGGAAACCGGCGGGGACCGGATCCGGGTGATGGTCGGCAATTCCACGCCCCACCTGCGGGTAACCATCAGCGGCCCGATCGACCAGGGGGAGAATGCGGTAACCGTCTGCGCAGTGACCGACGAGACCAGCGTGCCGCCGGGCACCAACTGCGTGCTCCCGGTCGCCGAAAGACCGGTGGATCTACCGGCGGACCCAAACCTGAGAGGCGCTGAGATCTCGATCGCCGGCCGGCCGGCGGTGCTCGACCTCCGGGAAATCGCCATCACCTATACCGCACAGAACCGCCAGGTCCGGCTCCTGCTGCCCAACCTGGACCCGCTGACCGACGACCCGGGCTGTCTGGGCCTGGGGTGTCCGGCCTTCGAGCTCACCCCGCCTAGGAACGGCAACCTGGTGGGCGAAGCCTCTTGGGACGATCCGGGAGGGGGAGCGTTGGATATCCGAACCACGGCAGCCATGCCCTCACCCGGAGTCTCTCCGGCGCCGCCGGCGTACCGAGTGGTCTCGTCTTCAGCCTCCGCATCCAACTCCGGACCGGGTTCGGTCTCGATATCTTCGACGGTCCGGGAGGACCACCAGTCACTCATGGTTCTCACGAACACGGGAGAGGGGCCTTTGCTCACGCCGGTGCTCGAGGCCACCTGGCCGTGACGCCGGTCAGTGCGGCCCGAGCTGGTTGGCCGGGGACCGGAAATTGGCCCGGCGCCGCCCGGCAATTGGTTCCGCCGGCCGGCGGCTCGCAGGGGCAGCGCCGACTAGGGTTAGGATAGTAGGGACAGCACACTGCGGGCGTGGAGCAGCACGGTTAGCTCGTCACCCTGTCAAGGTGAAGGTCGCGGGATCGAAGCCCGTCGCCCGCGCAGTCCAAGTGGTCTCCCTGGGTTCCCAGGAACAGACTCCCAAACAGAAGAGCCCCCGAGAACAGTTCGTCTCGGGGGCTTTTCTTTGCATCCTTGGGATCGGTCAGGCCTTTTCGCTCTGCCCGGTAAGCGGATCGATGCCCGCCTTCCCGGCCAGCTTGGCCGCGGCCTGCGTCGGAAGCGGGCTCTGGGGCCTACCGCGCAACTCGACGTCCAGGTAGGTTGCGATGTTGAGAGCCCCGGTTCCCACCGGCCCGCCGGTCAAACCTTGCACCGATTCTGCTCATGTGCCCACCCGGTTTCACGACTTGTGGTCCGGCTTGCTTCTAGCCCCTGGAGACCTCGGGTGACCGGGAGGGATCGACCGGGGGGGTGTCTGTCAGGGACAAACCGGTTCTGCGCCCGAGCACCCACAGGCAACATGCGACGTAGACGACGCCGGTGGGCATCCACATCAGCAAGCCCCCGAGCTGCTGGTGCTCCAAAGCCGTCAGGCCCCAAGCGCCCGCTTGATAGGACGGGTAGAGAAC
>Ga0247713_1000394_pt1 | contig 27974 bp, 35 predicted proteins | sample 21E_NmetaG_FD_189936 | JGI IMG/M metagenome (GOLD analysis project Ga0247713, IMG submission 189936) | Soil microbial communities from hillslope of Landscape Evolution Observatory, University of Arizona, Oracle, AZ, United States - 2-1-E_N | ecosystem: Engineered > Artificial ecosystem >... | reverse complement strand
GGATTGCCATCCACGGCTACCACAGGGTCCCCTCATACCCCGCTTCGCACGGCTGCGTACGGGTCAGCATGGCGGCGATGGACTACCTGTGGGACAGGCTGCCGATCGGTACACCGGTCTTGGTGTATTGACCGGCCGAAACTCCACCGGTTGCAGATGGCAACCGAGGAAAATCACGGAGGTGATTACATGAGCAAGCCAAAGGGCTGGATCAGCGCAATTCTCGCAGCAATGTTGATGATGGTTGCCTCGGCCCCCGCGCTCGCACAAAGCCAGCAGATTGCCGACAGCATCCGGGAGGGGCGTCTGTTATTCACCTGGACCCGGGGCCAGGATGTAGCCGACTGGCAGCGGGCGGTCAACCACTGGCTCGACCTTAGCGAGGGGGATTCCGCCCACCTGGCGGTCGACGGGATCTACGGCCCGATAACCCGGACCGCTACCCTGGGCTTCCAGCGGGCGCAGAACATCGCAGTCGACGGCATCGTCGGTCCCCAGACCCGGGGAGCGATGATCAACGCCCTCGGTGCCGCCGACCCTCCCCCGGGTGACGAGAACGGAAACGGCGGTCTCTCGGCCGATGAGGTGCTTTCGCCCCACATCAACACCCAGCCCGACGAGGGGCAGTCGGAATCGCCCATGGTGTCGGTGACCAACGTGCGAGTCGGCCGCCACAACGGGTTCGACCGGGTGGTCTTCGACATCGGCGGCCAGGGGCTCGCCGGCTGGAACGTCCGCTACGTCGACGAGGCGCGAGCCGCCGGATCAGGATTCCCCATCGAGGTCGAGGGGGGAGCCGTCCTTTCGGTGAGCTTGAACAACATCAGCCTGCCGCCCGACGCTCCCGCAGGCATCGAGCCGTACGACGGCCCTGAGCGGATTCGACCAGCCGGTCAGGGGCGGTTGATCGAGATAGTCGAGGACACGGTCTACGAGGGCCACCACACCTTCTTCGTGGGAGTCACCGACACGGTGCCGTTCCAGGTGCGCCGGCTGGAGTCCCCGCAGCGGGTGGTTCTCGACATCGACGCTCGCTAGCCAATGGTCCCGGGGGCTGGGTGAATCCAGCCCCCCGGGATCCCCCAGGAGCGCCCCGGTTTTGGCCTCCGGGCCCGCCGGGTAGGTGATTAAGGAAGCTATCTGCAAGCAGAAGGAGGGAACTATGCAGGCCGAGAACCCCAACCAGGCCGAGAACCCCGAACTGCTCCCGGGCGAAAAGCTGGAGGTGCCCGACCCTGAAGCGGTCCCCCCCACGGTGACCACCGCTGACGCATTCGGCGGGGGGCCGCCCATCCGCAAGGATTCCGACGACGCCGCCAGCCGGCGCAACGAGGGCTAGCTCCCCAGCCCCTCTGCGGGGCGCCCCTCTGCGGGGCGGCCCCACCGGCCCGGAGCTAAAGTAGGGCCATGGAGAAAGATCATCAGCGGGCCGACCGCTTCGACTCGATCTCAGACTTCTACGGCGAGGGGGTCACCAAAGAGGCGGACCCCCTCCAGGAAGCGCTGCATACCTGGGACCATGCCGACTACCGGCCGCTGCGCTCCCGCGATCCCGAGCTACACGGACTTATCTGCAACCAGCTCGGATTTGAGGTAGATATTTTGCTGGGCAACGGGTCGGTGAAGCTGGGACGCAACCAGCGGTATATCGAGTTGACCTGGAACGGTGACGACGAGGATCTGTTCGACCTGGTCCTCGAGGGCTCCCGGCTGATCGCCGATTAGCCCAGCAGCGTTGCGGCCTGCCTCATCCCGCCTGCGGCCGGTCGGGGTCGGAGGTTCCCATCTCCCACTCGACGAAGTAGCCGTAGCCGTCAACCCCCAGGCGGGGAGAGTAGATCGGGACCGGATTGCGACTGGTTGAGCGCGGTGTTCGAAGCGAATCCTCTTCGATGCTGCGGTTCTGCCGACCCATCTCCACCAGGTTGCCCAAACTCGCCACCTCCCTAGTTCCACATCCGCCAGTTGTATCTTTCATTCCCGGCGAGTGCGGACCAAGTGCCGAACGGCCCTATAGATATGGGACCTTTTGGCCCAAGCTCTCAGTTGCGGCCGGAGCGGGCTTCCCCTCGACTATCAGCTCGTCGAGGGCGTCGTCGACGATCAAGCCCGACCCGGAGATCTCCACCAGGTCCGCCATGAGCACGCTCGCGGGGGAGCGCAGCAGCTCGGCCGAAGCAAACAGGGCTGGAGCGGAACCGGACGCGGCCAGACACCTCGCGGTGATCAGCTGTCTCAGGGCTTGCTGGCAGATCAAAGCCCCGTCGTCGCCGGATGCTTCCAGGTCCAGGACCCGCCTCTTCGTGCGGTACAGGGCACAGGCGGTCAGGGATTCACCCGAGTCCAGCTCCACCACCGGGCCCCCGTCGGCGTGGGCCAGCAGCACCCGGTCGTAACTTGGCTCGGTGAGGTCCATGATCGCCAGCTGGGCGTCGTCCAGGAAGGTCACCCAGACCCGGCAACGCTGACTCCGCTCGACCGCCAGCCGGGCGGCGGCTGGGATATAGCCGGCGGGGTTGATATGTGCCGAGAACGCCGGACGGACTCCCACCGCCCAGGCCCGCAGGACCGGAATCGCCAGATCGGCGACCTGCGCAAACTTTCGCATCAACTGGGCCGGGGAGGCGTTGGATCCGACCGCAAGGACCGCCGACCTTCGCTCCATCGGCGTGGCATCCGCCCGCTCAAGCCACCCGTCGATGGAGGCGCCCGGCGTCAGCGAAAGCACACTGTCGCCGAGCAGGAGGTAGCTTCCCTCCGACAGCCGGCCCGGATAGCCTTCCGGATCTTCGCTCGGGCACCGTCCGAAACTTAGGGCGAGCCGCTTATCGCCGATGATCACACTTCCATTGTCCTAGCTAACCGCAACGGCCGCTCGGGCGGCCCCTCCCCGCGCTTGCTGCCGGAAGGCCGGCGGCTCGAGCCGCGACCCGCGGCTTGCCGCCCGAGGTCCTGCTAGGCTTGCCCCGCCAGAGGTCTTGCGGGATCGAGGCTTGCCGCTACTCGCCTTCCGGTTCGGCGGGGCTCACCTCCGTCCCGATGTCTGCAGCCGCCACGCCTATCCGCTGCGCCGCCGAGTCGGACTTCCGCCCGATCGGCAGGTGGTCGGCCGCGGCAGCCAGCCCTACCCGGGGCATATTGCCGTACATGCACTCGTACTCGCCGGCTTGCACCTTGAAGGTCTCGTGCCAGATCCCCACCTCTCCCGAGCTGCCTACCTTCTTATTGAACTGCTGCCACGCCGACCGATGGGGGTCGGCGGGGTTGCGGGCGAAGCGGTCGAGGTCCTCGAAGCTGCGCCAGTACTGGACCACCGCCGGCCCGCCCATCCAGGCGGCCCGGGCCCCCAGCATTCCCTTCTCCGGGTTCTTGAACAGCGTTTTGAGCATCGGGGGCATCGAGCGAGCAACCGGAACCCACTTGTCCGGCCGCCACGGCTTGTTGATTCGCATGCCGATGAGAAAGACGACAAACTCGCCTTCGATGTGCGCCATGTAGCGGCCGTCGTGAACCTTTGCCATCTATTCCACCTCCGGGTAACGGCTTGCCCGGACTCCATCCGCGTCATCGGATGGAGCTACCAGCAGGCCTGGGTTCTTTGTGATCATTTGCTCGACGTCTTCGACCCACCTCAGTTGTCCCTCGACCGCTCGGATCCCCCTGAGGGCGGTGAGCCTGGGAAATTCGGCCCCCGGAACCCCGTCGAGCTTGGCGGCAATCGCATCCAGCTCCTCGAGGTAACCCTGGGCCTGGCTCCGGTACTCGCCGAGCAGGCGGGCCCGGCTTGCCGGGTCCATGTGACGGCCGAAGAAAAACTTGACCAGGAAGCCGTCCTTGAAGCGGCCCTTCTCGAACCCGGGCTGGTCGAGCCAGCGAGACAGCTCGGCCCGGCCCGCATCGGTCAGCCGGTACTCCCGCTTGTCGGGAAGCTTTTGCTGGGCAACGTCGGCTCCGCTCAGGTAGCCGAGCTCCTCCAGGCGCCCCAACTCCCGGTAGACCAGGCTCCTGGGTATGGACCAGAAGTGGGCAATCGACAGGTCGGCTTTGACCGAGAGGCGGTGCCCGGACATCGGGCCTTCCGCCAGCAGGCCCAGGATCGCGTAGGAGGTGGTCGGCAGGATATCGTTCCGCATATAGTCCACTGTAGACTAGTACAAGGTGGATTGCAAGATTGCAGGGTGGCCCGCCGGCCTCGGGCAACCCCCCCGGGTCCACCAGGTAAGGTCCCGCTCACTTGTCCTTATCGATATTCGATGTTATCGTTTAACGATATTATTGATAATCGATACCAGGGAGGCAACAGATGGCCGGTTCAGTTTCATCACGCAAGGCAGGGGCGGCGTACACGATCGTTACGGCATTTTTGATCCTTGCCGTGGTCGGAGCCACGGCCCAGATGGGAACCCGCATTTACCAGGCGGTTTCGCCGGCCAACACGCTTCAGGTACCGGCGACCATCGCTCCGGAGGAGCTGGACATCCGGGGCCTTCCCGAGCGGGTGGAGATCCCCCAGACCATCGAGGTCCAGGTCAACGTGGCGGACCCGAACCCAGGCCAGCTGGCAATGGCGCTGTTAATGGACCTGGGCCCGTGGGTCCTGGTCGTCGCCGGGCTCCTCCTGCTTCGGGCGCTGGCCGGCTCGATTCGGAAAGCAGAACCCTTCGGGGCGGCCAACGTCTCCCGGCTGCGCAAGCTCGGGTTCGTCCTGCTGGCCTACCCGCTGGTCCAGGCCATGAGCTCGTTCCTGCTGGGCGGCCTTCTGGACAGCGCCGAGCTGCCCCAGGCGGTCGGCCGCTCGGCCACGCTGCACCTGACCGGAGCCGTCGCCGGGCTGGGGGTGTTGGTGCTGGCCGAGGTCTTCGCCCACGGGGTCGAGCTGCGCGAGGACGTGGAGGGCACGGTATGAACACGGCTCCGCAGCCCGAGCACGAGCATCGGATAACCGTGCATCTGGACGAGATGCTCGAGCGCAGGGCCATGACGCTGACCGAGCTGGCGGCCCGGGCGGACATCACGATAGTGAATCTGTCGGTCCTCAAGAACGGCAGAGCCCGGGCGGTCCGCTTCTCCACCCTTACCGCCCTGTGCGAAGCCCTGGACTGCCAGCCCGGGGACCTGTTGCGCTACGCCCCCTGACCGCGGGCACCGGTGGCGCCGCCCGGGCCGGGGTGCTCACGGCCGGACGGCTCGGACGAACAAGGGCCCGCGGCGACGGTACTCAGTCTGCCGGCTTGCCCATCCGGACCGAGTGAACCGGCGGCAGGTGGCGGGCGGCTTCGTACCACGACTGCCCGCCGTCGGCGGTGCCGTAGAGGTCGCCCGAAGTTGCGCCGAACCACATGCCCAGCGGGTCGTTCCCGTCGGTGCAGAAGGCCTGGCGGAGCAGCGTCAGGTAGGCCCCTTTTGCGGGCAGTCCCTGCTCCTGCGCCTTCCAGGTGGCCCCCCGGTCGGTGGTCTCGTACACCCGGACCGCCCCGTCCACGGTCACCCGGTCAATCTGGGAAGCCAGCGGGATGACGAACGCCCGGTCGGGGTTGTTCGGGTCGATGGCCATGGGCAGGCCGAAATCCGACGGCAGCCCTTCGGCGATCGACTGCCAGCTCTTCGCGGCATCGTCCGAGCGGAAGACCCCGTTGTGGAACTGCATGTACAAGGTGTCGGGCTCGACCGGAGACCGGTGGATGTTGTGCACGCACTGCACCTGTTCTTCATCGGGACCCTCCTCGGGCCAGCGCGGCAGCCCCTGGATGCGCCGCTCCCAGGTCTCGCCGCCGTCCTCGGTGTGCCAGACGCCCACCGCCGATATCGCGACCGTCAGCTTCAGCGGCTCGCCGGGATACGGGCAGATGGAGTGCAGGCACAGCCCGCCGCCGCCCGCCTGCCACTGGGGCCGGGTGGGCTGATCCCACAACCCCCGGTTGAGCTCCCAGGTCCGGCCGCTGTCGGTGCTGCGGAACAGGGCTGCCGGAGCCACTCCTGCCCAGATCTCGCCCTCGGCCCCGCCGGGCTGGATGGCCCAGACCTTCTCCAGCTTGGCGCCGGAGTCCGGCGGCAGAGCCATGCCCTCTGCCTGCTGCCACTCCCCCTCGACGTCGTCGGTGAACCACATCCGGGGGCCGGTGATGCTGCCGGGGGCGTACTCGGCGTACTCGTCCGGCCAGTGGGTCACCCCGGCCAGGTAGGTGCCGGTGCGCGGGTCGTAGCAGGCGAAGTCGACGGGAACCTCGTCGAAGTGGCGGGACGCAATCTCCAGCGGCCCCCGGCGGTCGCCCCGCAGGACGAACAGACCCTTCCTTGTACCGACCAGCACCTCGGTTGCCATCCTGAGCCCTCCCTTTGATCGAGCGGTTGGTGTTGCACCCTAATCTTTCGAGAAGCCGCCGGGAATCGAAAGTACGCTCTGGGCATCCCGCATCGCCACGTTCACCCGCATGGTGACCGCGCCGAACCAATCACGGCAGAACTGTCCGGCCAGGTACGGCGGGTACGCCTTGCAGCTGAAGATGTCGATGTAGGCACTGTCGGAGTCCTCGGCGAAGTGCCCGGAGATCAGTGAGGTCTCGATGAGCTGAGCCAGCGAGTATCCGCTGACCCTGGGGTCCTCACCGAACCGGACGATCACCGGTTCGCCGAAGCGATTCATCTGGATGAGGTCACACAGCTCGACCACGAACCGGTGGATGCATGCGGCGTCCCGTATTCGTTGCGGGTCGCAGCCGCCCAGGTCGATCCCGGTCGCCATCCCCCAGGGGTTGAGAGCGGCGTACCGGTCCATGATCTGGCGGTCGAGGAGCCGGGCATCCTCGTCGAAGTCGGCGAGGCGGTTCGGAACGAGTTCGAGGCTGGCGGTCATTGGATCCCTCCTACGGTCAGGTGGCGTCGGTTGAGCAACTGTCGGCTGGTGATGGCTACGGCGTAGAACACAAAGTCGGCGGCCAGCTTGCCCAGCACGATCCCGGCGGCCGGGCTGGAGGCCAGCCGGAGACCGGCGAACATGAGGGCCGGACGGACCAGCAAGCTGTCGAGAGCCTCGGCCGGGCCGAACTCCACCAGCATTTGGCCCAAGGTGGCCAGCAGCGGGCGGCCGCCCCGGTCGCGCCGCCGGCCGGCGTAGTCCCTTACGGCGATCAGCCCGTAATACCCGGCGTTCTCACCCCAGGTCGCCGCCAGGGCTGCGGCGGCGACACTGCCGGTGAGAGCAAGCAAGAGCAGCCCGGCAGCCAGAGAAACCGCAATTCCCGCCGCTTCGGCGGGCAGGTACCGCCGCAGCGAATGCCCCACCCATCCGTGCCTTCCGACCGTGTCCATGGGCTCATGCTAAAAAGCCGGCCGCACGCGGCATAAGCAGGCAGCCACCTCGATTCGACGGGTGGAACCACCCGGCTCGTGGGGAGGTTTTTGGCACGATCGCGGCGGGTTGTCGCCCTCACGGCAACGCGGAGACCGGCGGCAAACGCCCGGGTCGGCAACGTGGCATTCGACGCCGGACCGAGATGCCGCCAGAATCGGTTGGATGACACCCGACACGTCCCCGGCGATCGAGGCCTCCGGGCTGGTAAAAACCTTCGGCGACACCAAAGCGGTGAACGGCGTCGACCTCAACGTTTCCCGCGGCTCGGTTTGCGGTGTGCTGGGTCCCAACGGCGCCGGAAAAACGACGATGATCCGCATGCTGGCCACCCTCATCCGCCCCGATGCCGGACACGCCCGGGTTCTCGGCCACGACATCCTCACCCAGGCCGACGCGGTCCGGGGCAGCATCAGCCTGACCGGCCAGTTCGCCTCGGTCGACGAGGACCTCACCGGACAGGAGAACCTGGTTCTCATCGGCCGTCTACTGGGATTGAAGCGGGCAGCGGTCAAAGACCGGGCCGCCGAGCTGCTGGACGCCTTCGGCCTTTCCGAGTCGGGCGGACGGCTGGTGAAGACCTACTCGGGAGGAATGCGGCGCCGGCTCGACATAGCCGCCAGCGTGGTGGTCACCCCGCAGCTGATGTTTCTGGACGAGCCCACCACCGGCCTGGATCCCCGCTCCCGCAACCAGGTTTGGGACATCATCCGGGCGCTGGTGTCGGGCGGCGCGACGATTCTTTTGTGCACCCAGTACCTGGAGGAGGCCGACCAGCTGTGCGACACGATCGCGGTGATCGACCACGGCCGGGTGATCGCCGAGGGAACGCCGGCTCAGCTGAAGGCTTCGGTGGGCTCGGCGACGCTGCACGTTCGCCTGATTGACCCCTCACAGCGGATCGACGCCGAGGCGGTCCTGGCCAAACAGATGGGAGTGGTGACCCTGGAGTCGGATCCGGCCGGGCTGTCCGCAACCTGTTCCGATCCGACCGAGGCGGCCGGCGCGATCACCTCGCTGGCCGGCGCCGGGGTAGGCGTCGCCGGGTTCTCGCTGGGCCAGCCCAGCCTGGACGAGGTGTTCCTGGCACTGACCGGCCACCCGCCGGAGGAAGCGGAAACCACTGCGACTCCGACCGAGGCCCGCCGATGAGCACCGACCTCACCGGGCCGGCGACGCCGGGGACCACCACCGACGAGGCAGCGGTGCGCAAGGCTATTGCGTCCACCGTCCGACCTTCCCGGCCGGGACCGCTCTCGGCAGCGCTGACCTTCGGCTGGCGCGGCATGCTAAAGGTCAAGCATGTCCCCGAGCAGCTGCTCGATGTCACCGTTACGCCGGTGATGTTCGTGCTGATGTTCACCTACATCTTCGGCGGGGCGGTAGCCGGCTCGACCGGCGAGTACCTGAACTACATCCTGCCGGGAATCCTGGTGATGTCGGTGCTGTTCAACACCGTGTACTCCGGGGTGGCGTTGAACACGGACCTGACCAAGGGAGTAGTCGACCGCTTCCGTTCCCTGCCGATCTGGCGGTCGGCTCCTTTGATCGGCTCGCTGCTGGGCGATAGCGTCCGTTATGTGATCTCCGGCCTGGTGATCCTGGCCGTCGGTTTGGTTCTGGGTTTTCGGCCCGAGGCCGGAGTGCCCGGAGCGGCGGCCGCGCTGGCTCTGGTGGTGGTGTTCTCGTTCGGCCTCTCCTGGCTGTTCACGGTTCTCGGTCTGGTGCTGCGCTCCCCCAACGCGGTGATGAACGCCGGGTTCATGGCGATCTTTCCGCTGACCTTTTTGTCGAACGTGTTCGTGGACCCCGCCACGCTGCCCGGGTGGCTGGAGGCGTTCGTGAACGTCAACCCGATCTCCATCCTGGCCACCGCATCCAGGGGCCTGATGCAAGGAAACGCCGCCGCCTCGGACATCGCGATATCGCTGGCGGTAGCCGCCGGGATAACCCTGGTGTTCGCGCCGCTGACCACCCGCCTCTACCGCAAAGGCTAGGCCCGCTGGGGCCTAGGTCCCGAAATCCCGGTTGGCGAAGGTGACCAGCGCCAAAGGCACCGCCACCACCGCCACCGCGGCAAGCAGACCGAGGCCCGGCAGATCCCACCCGTTCATCAGCGGGTCGTTTCCCAGGTACCAGCCCCACGGCGAGACGGTCTCCATCCACGCTCCCCCCTGAATCTGCGGCCCGATGCCGTTGGCCAGGTAGGCCATGACCGCCAGAGCGGAGGTAGCGCCCAGGGCGACCGCCCGCCGGCCGGTGGCCGCACCGATGGCAAACGACAGCGAAGCAAAGGCAAGGGCGAACAGCAGCAGGCCGGCGCTGATAGCAAACAGGTTGCCCATCCGGACGTCCAGGTCCAGCCCGATGATCAGCAGCGCGGATGCCAGGATCACCGGTATCACCAGCAGGGCGATGTTCAGGGCGACCGCCAGCCAGCGCTCACCGACCAGCCGCATCCGGGACACCGGGTGGGCCAGCTCGAGCTCAAGCGAGCCCGCCTCCTCCTCGCCGGCGATCAACCGCGCCCCGGTCGCTATGCCGAACACGAGCATCAGAATCGGCGCCAGCAGCCCGAAGACGGTGGCTCCGATGTAGCCGGGCGCGCTGCCGATCTTGTCGTACCCCAAGGCCTGGGCCACGCCGGTAGGCATGCTGTCGATCACTTCCTGCATCGCCGGGTTGCCGCCGATGGAGGGATAAAAGCTGATGTAGAAGGCGGAGACCGCGAACAGGGCCAGACTCCAGACCATCAAGGAGCGCCTCTGCTCTTTCATGACACCGGTAAGGACCGGCAGGGTGTCAGCGGACATCGGCTGCCTCCTCGTCGGTGCGGTAGAAGTCCAGGAAAAGCTCTTCCAGGTCACGGTCCTTGGCCGACCACCCGACCACGTGGTGGCGGGCGGCGGTCTTCAGCAGGGCGTTGGGCTCACCCCTCAGCAGGCAGGAAACCCGGTGGTCGGAAACCACCACCTCACTCACGCCCTCCAGCCGGGTGAACTCCCCGGGGGTGACCGGGGCGGCGAACCGCAGCTCTACCCACTGGCCGGCCCGCCGGCGCAACTGGTCCATGTCCGAGATGTCCACCATCTTGCCGGCTCGCAGGATCCCCACCCGTCCCGCTATCTCCTCCACCTCGCTCAGCACGTGCGACGACATGAACACGGTGGATCCCTCCGCCGTGGCCTCGTGCACCATTTCCATGACCTCCTGCTGCAGCAGCGGGTCGAGGCCGCTGGTGGGCTCGTCGAGGATCAGCAGCTCGGGGCGGTGCATGAACGCCTGCACTATCCCGATCTTTTGCTTGTTGCCCTTGGACAGGCTCTTGATGGGCTTATCCAGGTTCAAGCCGAAACGCTTCGCCAGGGGTTCGATAAGGTTCTCGCCCGCCCCGCCCCGCAGGTTCGCAAGGTGGCCCAGATAGTCGCCGGCCTTGCGGCGGGGGGGAAGCACCAGCTCGCCCGGCAGATACCCGATCCGGCTCCGAAGCTTCGGCCCGCCCTTTCGGGGGCTCTGGCCCAAGACCTCGGCCCGGCCCGAGGTTGGCCGCAACAGATCGAGCAGGATCCGAATGGTCGTCGACTTCCCCGCGCCGTTGGGCCCGATGAACCCGAACACCTCCCCGCGCTCCACCGCCAGCGTCACGCCGGACAACGCCCGGGTCTTGCCGTAGTCCTTGACCAACTCGTCTGCACTGAGGGCGAGCTCACCGCTCATTCCACTGCCTCCCGTCCTTTGTTCCTCCGGTTGTCAAATTCCTGTTCGTCCAAGCCCGCGACCGCCTGTTCCCACCGGCCGTCGGCAAACAGACCGTGGGTCAGAACCTCCAGAGCCGGGCGGCCCCAACGCAGGATCGCCGCCCGGTCGCCGAGCAGATCCACGTCCATCAGGCGTTTCACATGCTCGTGAAGCGCGATCGCTCCCAGCTGCCAGATGCACAGCAGGACCGCCCGCTCGTACGGCTGGTCGGTCGGCTTCAGCACCCCGGCCCGGACCCCGTCCGCCATGTAGGCGACGGCGTCGCGCACCATCGTGTCCACCAGGTCCGCCACGCCCGGCGACCCGTCCACCAGCATCCGGGCGACGTAACGCAGCAGCGGCTGGGTTTCGTCGGCGGTTCTCAGTAGCTGCAGCGGATCCGGGGGGCCCTGGGTCATTGCCTGCTGTTTGGTGGTCCGCACCATGCCGGCGACGTACTCGTCGCACGCCTTCCGCAGGCCCTCCTTCGAGCCGAAGTGGTGCACCAGCAGGCCCGCCGAGACTCCGGCCTCGGCAGCGATCGCCCGCATTCCCGCCCCGTTGTACCCCTCCCGGCCGAACAGCACAATCGCCGCATCCCGGATTCGGGCCCGGGCCGTGAAGTCGGTCTCGGTGTCGGCATTTACTGAACGCATGTTCAGTATTCTAACCGATCGTTTAGCCGGAGAAAAGACACCGGTCAATCGGGCAGAATCCCGTCCTGTCCGGAGTGGCTTTAAGTCCTGGCCGCCGGGCCGGAGCCGCCCGGTCTACGGCAGGCGGCGACCCGCCCCAACCGTCACTTGCGGGCCAAAATCAGGGCGCCGGTCATGGGAACCATGACGCCGTCGTCGTCGGTATGGGTGGCGAAAGCCGTCTCCACCTCGGCGTACAACTCCTCCCGGAGCTGGTCGCTCAACTCGGCGATGGCGCCGGCCAGCGGAGCGTGGGCTCCGGTGACGCCGTCGAGCATCTGCCTTACCGAGGGGAACCGGATCTCCGAGACCTGGGAACGGATGTGGACGTTGGCGAATCCCGCATTTCGAAAAAGTTCCCGCACCTGGTCCAGGTCACCCAGCCAGAACGGGGCGTCCGAGCCCTCCAGAACCTCCGGAGCCAGGTACCGGGCCAACACCTGGTCCAGGCTCATGATCGCCGCATGGTGCTCGGGTCCCCGCCAAACCGCAAACACCGCCCGCCCCCGCGGCGTGGTCACCCGGTGGACCTCGTTCAGCGCCGCCGGGCGATCGGTAAAGAACTGCAGGCCCTGCTGGCAAAACACCACGTCGAACGAGGCGTCCTCCAGGGGCAGCGCAAGGGCGTTGCTCTCGCCATAGCGGATGGCCCCGTTGGACAGCTCCCCAGCCAGCTTGAGCATCGCCGGGTTTATGTCCAGCCCGACCACCGTACCCCCCGGGCCCACCCGGCCCACCGCCGTGCGAGCCACGATTCCGGTACCGCACGCGAGATCGAGCACCCGCTCCCCCGCCATCAAATCAGCGGCTTCCACCAGCCGGTGCGCCCACGGACGAAAGATTCGGGGGACCAGTAGCGCCTCGTAGGTCTGGGGCCCCGGGTTGTAGACGGTGGCATCGACCTTGACACCTTCCAACTGTGTGGTCACTGATCTGCCCTCCTTGCTCTGGCCTGCCCGGTACGGGAAGTAGCGGTGCGGTGTCACCCGGCTTCCGGGTGAACTCCGCGGCAATGAAGACGATAAATGGCAGCGAGAGCCCGAGCATCGGACAGATGACCTATTTTTCGGGACCAAGTGGCAACTCGTGGTTGTTGCCTGCTCCCGGACCGGAGTATCCGTCCAGATGCTAGGCGGCCGCTTCCCTGACGTAGATATGCGAGCTGCGGTGGTCTATTCGCACTTCATCCCAGCGCTGAAGGTAACTCTTGCGTAGCAGCTCGACGTGCTCGGCCGAGTACGTTGTGGTTGCCCGCCTCCAGACGCCCGAGGGCTGCCTCACCCATACTTCCCATTTGTCTGTCATGACTGCACTTCCCCGTTTGGATGGTCGTTTTAGCTCTGTTGCGGGCATCCACCAGGTCACCGACGAACGCCCTGCTAATAGATCGGCGGAATCCGCGATTACTAAAGGGCGTCCTATCCTTTTACGGTGCCGTGGGTCCCAGCGGGGGCAGGGGCATGCTTTTGGGCCTGCCCAGACGACCCGGTTCGGAACCGGTTCCTGGGGGGCGACGCGGGCGAGCACCGGTTGAGGGCCTGGGTATCTGGGCAAATCTGAACCAGGCAAGCCAGTTTCCGCCCCCGATCCGAGGAGATAGCCAATGGCGAAACGACAGGACCCACATCACACGCGAGGAGTTCTCGAGACGTCGATCAACGACGAGCGCGGCATTGTCGGATGGCTTCTGGTGCTCATCATCCTCGGCGCCATCTTCGCCATCTGGTTGATTATCCAGCTATTGCAAGCCATTTTTTGATTGCACACATAAAGCGCCAAAGTTTACCTGTGGGCGGCTTGAGGTACGAATGACACGACCCCAATTCCCCAACAACGTCGTTGGGATCCGGCGAACGGCGTTTCTTTCAGGGCCCAAGGGCGTGCCCCGGTTCGACGCCGCTGCTGGGCGTTCGGAGGCATCTCCAAAGCACCCCACCGCGCACTCCGACGCTTGAAAGGTTTCGCGTCGCCCTTCATGGGCGGCGCCTTCATCCAACGGCCGAGCAGAGGGCCGGAGCAGCTGGTAGGTATCGACGGCAAGGAAGGGGAGGCATATGGCACAGGCAACTGACAACCTCGAGACGACCAGGCAGGACGACTCCTCCAAATCGGAGAAAAGCGACCTTCAGAGCAGACGCAGCAGTGAGCTCGTCGGCGAAAAGGGAAGAATTGCGATAGCGGACTCAGTGGTGGCGAAGATCGCAGGTATAGCCGCCCGTGAGATTCCCGGGGTACACAAAATGGGCTCGGGAAGCGCTCGAGCGTTCGGCGCCATCCGTGACCGTCTTCCGGTGGGAGGAGAAGGACTCGCCCAGGGCATCAAGGTGGAGGTCGGCCAAAGGGAGGCCGCCATCGACGCCGACATCGTCGTGGAGTACGGGATGTCCATCGTCGACGTCAGCCAGGGCGTCAGGCGCAACGTCATCGACCGGATAGAGGGCATGACCGGCCTGCAGGTCAAAGAGGTCAACGTCTTCGTGGACGACATCTGGACCGGCGAGGAGAAGTCGGAAGAGCAGCCGCGAGTTTCGTGACCCCCCAGGGCGTAGACGCCGAGGCGGTGGACGCCGAGGCTGTTGCCGAGCGCGCCTTGCAGAGCCGATCTGTCTCGGGCTTGTACCCGGGCGGGGCGGTGGAGGTGGCTACCTACCTGCCGAATAAGCGAGTCAGCGGGGTCAGGGTTAGAGAGCACGAGGTGGAGGTTCACATCGTTGCCAAATGGTCTTCGCGCCTGCCCGAGGTGGCTGAGGAGGTTCGCGCCCTGGTTGCTCCCGTTGCGGGAGGGCGTCCGATCTCTGTTTACGTCGCCGATGTCGATTCACCGGCCTAGACCGAGCTAACTCCAGGTGGACAGAGACCGTGCCCGGCAGGTCCTTGGGGTCGGACCCTCGGCAACTGCCGAACAGATCAAGGCAGCCTTTCGTTCGGCCGTCATGAGGCACCATCCCGATCGGGGAGGAGATCCGCAGGCGATGAGGCAGCTTGTCGAAGCCGTCTCTGCCCTGACCGACCAGGGTGGGACCGCCGGTGCAGTAGGGGCTTACCGCCGCCGCCGCGGGCTCGGCGTGACGGTCCAGAACCGGCGCCGGAGGCGAGATCGAAAGGCGGCGGTAGCAGATTCCGAAAAGTCAGGGCCCACTCGAACAGAAGGAGAAGCTGGTGAAAACGTCGACCGTCGGACTCTTCGTAGGATTGTTGCTCGGGGCAGTGCTGGTTTTCGCGGGCTTCGGCGCCATGCTGATCGTGGCTCTTTTCGGGGCCATCGGGTACGTGGCGGGGAAGGTCACAGAAGGTGAGATCGACTTGAACCAATACCTGGGTGGCCGCAACGGCCGCCGGTGAGCGGGATCGATAGGAGCCGGCTATGAGATGGCTGAACCGGGTGCTGGCGGCGATCTTCGGTGTGGCCTTGGCCGTTACCGGACTCTTGGTGGTGTGGGAAGCCGCTGCGACGCTGCTGGGACCGACGCCCGCCCGGCTGCCCTACCAAAGCTGGATAGCGTCGCAGGAGGCTTTCCGGTGGAATTCACAGGAGGTCCTGTGGCTCGCGGGCGGGCTGACCGTCCTGGGCCTGGTCCTGGTGGCGCTTCAGGTGATTCCTCGCAAGCCTCGGGCCCTAGAGGTCGCCTTGGGAGAAGAAGGGGTCGAGATTGATGTCGACCGGCCCGGGCTCGAGCGAGCGCTTACTCGGGCAGCCACCGGGGTAAGCGGGGTCACCGGAGCACGAACCCAGGCCCGGCGGCGGAAGATCAGCACGACGGTGGACGTTCCCGGCGGCGGCGACCGGGCAACGTCGGAGGCGGTGTCGGGCGCTTTGCAAAGAGCGCTTGAGCGATTCGGGGTCAAACCGAGCCCTCGGGTTGCGGTTTCCTCCCGTGCTCGTGGGAGGGCCCGATGAGAGACGGACAGGCAGTCGACCGGACCAACCGGGTTGCCCTGCTGGTCCTGGGAATGGTCCTTGCAGCCGTGGGCTCCTACGCCCTGGTGCGCGGCCTGGGAATTCTGGGCGAGGATCCTGCTGCGGACTCCGTTGCGGACACGCTGCTGGGCCTGGTCCCCGACCCGGGGTGGCCGTGGCTTCCTGCGGTAGTTGGGTCGCTGGCACTCTTGCTGGCGATTCTTGCTGTGCGTTGGGCTGCCGCCCAGGTCAAATTCCCGCCGCGTGCCTCGCCGGTCACGGTGGAGACGACCGACCGGGGCATCACCCAGGTCCGAGGAAGCGCGCTGAGCCACGCCCTCTCCACTCAACTGGCCCGCATACCCGGAACGGGCGATGCGCGGGTACGGATTGTTTCAACTCCGTCGGGCCAGAGGGCCGATATCCGCCTTGAGATCGTCGACGGAGCGGATGTTCCAGGGATCATTGATTCGGCCGAGGAGGCGATGTCCCGGGCAAGCCGGCTGACCGGACTCGGCACCGTGGCTTCCTCAATCCGCCTGGTGCCCGTCGCCGATCAGCGGGTGCACTAAGCGGGCGCCGGGGCTGGGTGCCGGTCAGCGGCCCCCCCCCGCATCTGCTAGGACAGCAGCAGCTCCAGGTCCTCCCGGCGGATCTTTCTTATCAGGCTGTTATCGGCGCCGATAATTGCATCGGCCAGCTCCCGCTTCGACTGCTGCAGCTGAAGGACCTTCTCCTCGACGGTGTCCTTTGTGATGATCCGGTACGCCATCACCGGCTTGTCCTGGCCGATCCGGTGCGCCCGGTCCACGGCCTGCGCCTCAACCGCCGGGTTCCACCACGGATCGAGCAGGAACACGTATTCCGCGGCGGTCAGGTTCAACCCCAGTCCCCCCGCCTTCAGGCTGATGAGGAAGATCCGGCAGTCGGGATTGGTCTGGAAGTTCGCCACCCTGGCCTGGCGGTCCCGGGTGCGGCCGTCCAGGTACTCGTAGGGGACGCCTTCCCGGTCCAGGTGCTCTCGCACGATCGCCAGGAAGCTGGTGAACTGGGAAAAGACGAGCGCCTTGTGGCCTTCGTCGGCCACCTCGAGCAGTTGGGGAACCAGCAGGTCCAGCTTGGCGCTGGGCTCGCCCGTCCGCTTGGGGTCGATCAGGCCGGGATGGCAGGCGGCCTGGCGCAGCCGAAGCAGTGCCTCCAGCACGAACATCTTCGACTGGTTCATGCCCTCGCGGTCGACCTTGTCCAGCAGGCTGGTGCGGTAGTGGGTGCGCAACTGGTCGTAATGTTTGCGCTGGGGGCCCGACAGTTCGCAGTACTGGGTGAGCTCGGTCTTCGGCGGCAGGTCGCCGGCCACCTGTTCTTTGGTGCGGCGAAGGAGGAACGGACGCAGCGCCTGGGAGAGCGCCTTGCGGGCCTGGGCGTCGGGGTCCCGGGCGTCCAGGCCCTTCTGGAAGGCAGCGACGGTGCCCAGCATCCCCGGGTTCAAGAAGTCGAACAGGCTCCACAGCTCGCCCAGGTGGTTTTCTATCGGCGTGCCGGACAGGGCGAGTCGGTGGTCGGCCCGGATCAGCCGGGCGGCCTTGGCCGCCGCGGTGGCCGGGTTCTTGATCGCCTGGGCCTCATCGAGGATGCAGTAGTCGAACGGCACGTCGGCCAGGAAAGCGATGTCCCGACGCAGGGTGCCGTAGGTGGTGATCACCAGGTGGTAGTCCTCGAAGTGGCTGCCGGGGAGGTCGCGCTGTCCGGTGTGGTCCAAGATCCTGAGGTTCGGGGTGAAACGCTGCGCCTCGTCCATCCAGTTGAACACCAATGACTTCGGCACCACCACCAGCGAAGGCCTTCGACCGGCCATGTCGCCGTTGCCGCCGGACGCGGCCCGGGCCTGCAGCAGCGCCAGCACCTGAATGGTCTTCCCGAGGCCCATGTCGTCGGCCAGACAGCCGCCGAACCCCATGCGGGCCAAGAAGTCGAACCAACCCAAACCGTCCCGCTGGTACGGCCGCAGCGTTCCCACGAACCCGGGAGGCTCGGCCATCGGGCTCACGTCCTTGAAGTCGAGCAGCCCCTGCCGGGCACGCTTGAAGGTTTCGTCGAACGTCACCTCGGGCCGGGTGGCCAGCAGCGCATCTATCAAACCGATCTGGGACCGCTCGAACCGCAGCCCCTCGCCCGATGCCTTGCCCAATCCGGCGACCGCCCGGTACTGGGCCAGCCATTCCTCCGGCACCAGCCCGATGCTGCCGTCGCCCAGGCGCACGTAGCCCTCTCCCCGGCGCATGGCGGCGAGCAGTTCGGGCAGCTCGGCCACCTGGTCGGCAAACTTCATCGAGCCCTCCAGCTCGAACCAGTCGACTCCCGACTTCACCCGCATCGCCGCAGCACCTGCCGAGCGGTAAAGGCTGCCTTCCGCCTCCACCCGCCAGCCCTCGTCCAGCAAGACCCGTACCGCGGCCGGAAGCTTGTTCGGGTGAAGCAACCAGTGATCCTGCCCCGGAGCAAGCTTCAGTCCCAGCTCGGCCAGGCGCTGCGGGGCATCGGCCTCCAGCGCGGCGTTTCGCACCAGCACCCGGCGGGGATCGGACTTTAGAATCACCGGCGCGGGATCACCCGCTTCAATCAGCTCACCGTCGTAGTTAAAGCTGAGAGCCGCCCGCAGCTGGGGGGACCGGGCCCAGATGTCGCCCGGGGTGATCTGAAGGATGGGCTGCGGTTTCCCCTCCGCCCGCTGGAACGCCAGCTCCGGCGGCAGGTCCAGCCGAGGCTGCCTGGGCAGCCTGAGAACCTGGGCAAGGAAGTCGTCGGCACGATCCACCGGGACCCGCATCGGGCCCTGACGGCGCAGGGCGGCGATCCACTCTGAGTCGGCGGGATCCGAGAGCGGGTAGACCATCCCGTCGGGGCCGAACAGGAAGGCACCTGCGGACATCAGGTTGCCGTCGGCGGGGTCGACGGTCTGCTCTTCCCGGCGAAGCACACCCTGCACCGTGTAAGAACCTGCATCCTCGGGGGCGGCGCGAAGGCACAGCTCCCACGACGGCCCCTCGTCGAGCGTGAGCGGGACCGGCTCCCCCACCCCGTCAGGTTGCAGCAGCCCCCTTCCGGTGCGGCACACGGCGGGAACGATCGAGTCGATCACCGCCTCGGGCACCACCAATCCGCCGCCTGAGATCTTGCCGTACCCGGCGTAGTAGTTCCGCCAGGGGTCCGCTGCGCCCAGGATCATCGAGAGGATCTCGCGGTCGGCCGGATCCGGAAGGTCTGCAATGGTTCGGGCACTGATCGACAGAGGTTTGGCCTTGCCCCAGGTCCCGTCGCGCCGCCGATCGCGGGTGACGATATCCATGGTCAACCGGCCGTTGAACCGGGTTCTCTCGGCGTCGACCTGGTAAGTGAGGCGGCGGCTATCCGGCCAGCCCGATGTCCGCCCGGGCGCCTGCTCCGACGACACCGCCCGCAACACCAACTCCCAGGGGTCGGGGCGCAGCCGCTGCTCGGGGCGTTGCCTTAGCCGGGCACCCGAGCCGGTTAGGTGGCCGGCCTCGGCGGCGGTGAGAAAGGTCCCCCACAGGTGCTTGCAAAAAGGGGCGCCCCCCTCGAAGTAGGGACAGTCGCAGAACGAGTCCACCCTCCCCGACGCCTCGTCCAGGTGCAGGCTGACGGTGTACAAGCGGGTGCCCACCACCCGGGCCCGAACCTCGGTAGAGGACCCCGCCTGAATGAAGACAGCGCCCTTGAGGTGCAGGGTGCGCCCGCGCTCCTGCAACTGCGCCGGGACCTCTCCGGCTAATAAGTCGACAAGTCGCATGGTTCTCCACCCTGGGAAGTCTGTTACGAAGCGAATCCCTCAGCCTAACGGACCGGAACCGGCATGGCGCCGGCGAAGAACGTTATAACTAGCCCGTGGACGCGTTATGGATAATCGCCGGCGTCATTTTGATCGTGGCCGGCACCGTCGACCTGTTCATGACAGTCCTTTACTACGACGCCGCGGGTCGACTGTCACTTCGGATGTACCGCTGGGTGTGGGCGATCTGCCGGCGGCTGGCCTTCAAGGTCCCCCATCGGCATTCCGCGTTCATCCTCTCGCTGGGCGTGCCCCTAATGGTTTTGTCCAGCCTTTTGAGCTGGATCGCCCTGCAGGTGTTCGGCTTTGCCGCCATTTACCACGTCGGGCTGAACCGCGGGTCCTTCCGGTTTTCCGAGGGCCTGGAGGGGGGCGTTGTCGAAGCGCTGTACCTCAGCGGGATCTCGCTATCCGGCCTGGGATACGGCGACCTGGCCCCGATCACCGCCCCCTTTCAGTTGATCGCCGCCCTTCAAGCCCTGGTGGGTTACGGGTTCTTGACCCTGGCCATCGCCTACGTGGTCAACGTGTACAAGGTGATCGAGGACATGGGCGTCCTCTCCTCGGACATCTACCACGAGTCCGAGCGCACCTACGACGCCCGGCACATTCTCGAGGTCCACTTCTTCAAGGGCGAACCGCGGGACCTGAAGGGGCGCCTCAACAACTTCTACCGCAGCATGATCTCCCACCACGAAGGTATGCGGCACTATCCGGTGGTCTACTGGTTCTACAGCCGCCGGGGATACGCAGCCCTGCCCTACCGATTCGGCCTGATCGGAAAGGTGATCGCCGCCCTGAAGTGGGGGTTGCCGAAGGGTCATCCGGTCACCGGCGAGCCGTGGCTGAAGGCGCTACAGTCCGCATTCGAGTCTATCTCCGACGAGATCATGGAAAGGTTCCTGGACATCGACGCGTGGAGCCCGGCCGAGAAGCCGGTCGACGCCGAGCGGTTTGCCGCCGCCATGGAGTGGGGCAAATCCGACGAAGCGTCGGTTCAGCGCTTCATGGGTGTTCTCGACCTAATGGACGAGCTCACCGAGACCAAGAACCCGCGGGATCCCCAGGAGACCTACAAGCGGTACCGGGAGTGGGCCGGGTTCATGGCGCGGGTGGACGAGTTCCAGCGGGCAAGCATCAGCCACATGAAGCCCAGCTGACCCCGGGACGCAGGATCAGTCGTCGCCCGCTGCCTCGGTTACCTTGGAGATCGCCGGCTTAGCCGTCACGCCGTGTACCACGATCGACACCATCACTATCACCGCCATCGCCGCCCACAGTTCCCGGCCGCCGGTAAACGGCGCCTCCCCCAGACCGTGCGCCACGTAGTAGAAGGAGCCGATGCCCCGAATCCCCAGAAAAGCGATCGCCGGTTTCTCGGAACGCTCCATCTTCAATGCCCCGATGCCCACCAGGCCGGCCAGCGGCCGGACGGCGAAGACGACCGCCAGTGCCACCAGCACCATCGCAACCGTGACCGGAGCCAGAAGCCCGTGCACCATGGCTCCCCCGAACAGCATGAGGATCACCGCACTCGCCAACCGCTCCAGCTGGTCCGAGAACCGGTTCAGCTCCTGGTGGTACTCGTGGTCACGTTCGAAGTCCCGGATCACCAAGGCGGCAACGAACACGGCAATGAACCCGTAGCCGTGAGCCAGCTGGGTCAGCGAATAGGAGATCAAGGTGACCGCCAATGCAACCAGTCCCTCCCGGCTGTGGGCGAGCTTGGTCCGGTGGTCTCCCACCCGAAACAACAGCCATGCCAGGCCCCTGCCGGATAGGAATCCAATTACGACGCCGGCACCGATCTTGTACACGACGTCCACCAACAACCAGTGGGCCACCCACTCCGAGCCGCCGGCGAGAGCCAGGGCAATGGCGGCGTTGGTGAAAGGAAACGCAAGTCCGTCGTTCAGGCCGGCTTCCGAGGTGAGCGCGAAGCGGACCTCGTCGGCCTCGTGGGTATTGGGCGCTCCTACCTGCACATCGGACGCCAGAACCGGGTCGGTGGGCGCCATGGCCGCTCCGAACAGCAGGGCGGTGGCGGGGGCAAAACCCAGGGCCCACCATCCCAGCAACGCTACTGCCGCCACGGTCAGGGGCAGCGTCACGCCCAAAAGCAGCCAGGTGGACTTCCAGCTTTTCAGCCCCAGCCGTCGGTCTATCTTCAACCCGGCGCCGGTGAGGGCGACGATCACGCCGAATTCGGTGAGCCGCTCCGCAACCTCGCCGAACTCGATTGGATCGATCCGGTCGAACCCCAAAGGGAAGGCAAAAAACGCCGCCCCGAGTACCACGATGATTATCGGGAACGAGATCACCCGGTACTTGAGGACCCGGGGAAGCCATGCCACCGCCAGGGCTGCAATGCCCACGACGATCAGGGCCAAGTCGTAGATTTTGAGCTTCTCCTTCAGGTAGGCCGGAAGTCCCGGACGGCGTCTCGCGGCAGTACGACGTGGTTGTGCCCAGGATCGGCAGAAAGATGCACGCTCATGCCCGGCTCGCCGAACTGCCGGCCGGCAAACCAGGACAGGTTCTGACCGCAATATCGGCGATCATTGCTTCATGGGCGATACGACTTCGAGGATCCTCCGGCTTTTGTCACTGCTGCAAACCCATCGAGACTGGTCGGGCAGTGAACTGGCCGGCCGTCTCCAGGTGAGTCCCCGAACCATCCGGCGAGATATCGACCGGCTGCGTGAGCTGGGATATCCGGTTCATGCCAGCGCCGGGGTGGCGGGGGGATACCGGCTTCAGGCCGGGGCATCGATGCCTCCGCTGCTGCTCGACGACGACGAGGCGGTGGCCATCGCAGTGGGCCTGCGGGGCGCCGCCGGGAGTTCGGTTGCGGGCATCGACGAAGCATCGGTGCGGGCGCTCGCCAAGCTGGAGCAGGTACTGCCCTCACGGCTCAGACGAAGGGTCAACGCCCTGCAGACCTATACCGTTCCCATGGCTGCCGGTGGACCGACCGTCGACCCCGACGCCCTGATTGTGATCGTCCAGGCGTGCCGGGACCAGGAGCGGTTGCGCTTCGACTATCGCAGCCGGGAGGGAGCCGACACCAAAAGGCTGGTGGAGCCGCATCGCCTGGTCTCCGCCGGCAGGCGCTGGTACCTGGTGGCGTGGGATGTGAACCGGCAGGACTGGCGAACGTTTCGGGTGGACCGGCTGGCCGAGTGCGTGAGCGACGGCGTCCGCTTCAACCCGAGGGAGCTTCCGGCCGAGGATGCTGCCGCCTACGTTGCCGGCGCTATCGCCTCCACTCTGACGCGCTACCAGGCGGTGGTGAGGTTCCACGCTCCGCTAAGCGAGCTGGCCGACAAGGTAAGGCCGCAGGATGGACGGCTGGAGGAGATCGATTCCGGCTCGTGCATCCTTCGAACCGGGGGCGACTCCCTGGAATGGCTGGCCGCCTGGATCGGCTGGTTCGGTATCGACTTCGAGGTGCAGGAACCGGTTGAACTGGTCGATTACCTGCTGGTTCTGGCCGGCCGCCTGCAGCGGGGAGCCTCGAGCACCGCCATCCGGTAGCCGGCTGCGCATATCCTGTCGGCATGACTGTTCCAGACCTTTTGAACATCGCCGACTACGGCCGGGCGGCCGGGGAGGCGCTCCAGCCCGACGTGTTCGACTACTACGACGGGGGGGCGCTGGATGAGGTCACCCTGAGAGACAACGTCGAATCGTGGCGGCGGCTGAAGCTGTATTACCGGGTAATGGCGGGTGTCCGCTCCCTGGACCTGGCCACCACGGTGCTGGGGCGGCCGGTGTCCATGCCGGTGCTGGTGGCCCCCACCGCCTTCCACAAGCTGGCCTGCCCCCAGGGTGAGGTGGCAGCAGCCAAGGCGGCGGCCAGGGCACAGACGGCGTTCTGCCTGAGCTCTTTGTCGACGATTGCCATGGAGGACGTGTTCACTGCCACAGCCAGTCCCAAATGGTTCCAGCTCTACATCTATAAGGACAGGGGCCTCACCCGGGAACTGATCGCCCGGGCCGAGGCGGCGGGGGCGGAGGCCATCGTGCTTACCGTCGACGCCCCGGGATGGGGCAACCGGGAGAGGGATGCCCGCAACGCCTTCCGTCTTCCGCCGGGACTTGCGGTGGCGAACGTGGTGCCGGTCGGTAAGGGCGACTTCCCCCAGGTCGAGGGATCCGGCCTTGCAGCCTACGTCCGGGAGAACTTCGAGTCGGCGCTCAGCTTCGACGACCTGGACTGGCTGTGCGCCTCCACGGACCTGCCGGTGGTGGTAAAGGGAGTGTGCAGGGGGGACGACGCCCGCCGCTCGGCCGAACAGGGAGCCGCGGCGGTGGTGGTGAGCAACCACGGCGGCCGCCAGCTGGACACCGCTCCCGCCACCTCGGAAGCCCTCGCCCCGGTGGTGGAGCGGGTTGCCGGCGCCTGCGAGGTCTACGTCGACGGCGGAGTGCGGCGAGGAAGCGATGTGTTAAAGGCGCTGGCAATGGGTGCCCGTGCCGTGCTGGTGGGCCGCCCGATCTTGTGGGGCCTGGTGGTCGCCGGCGAGGAAGGCGCGACCGCGGTGCTGGAGATCCTGCGCCGGGAACTAGAGGAGGCGATGATGCTATGCGGCTACGGGAGCGTGAAGGAGATAGACGGATCGATCCTGGCGCTCTAGCGCTCAGGTCCTAATTCTTCGCCGCTTTCGCCGCCTTTCCCTTCTTGCCCTCGCCCTGGCCCTTGCTCTTTCCCTTGCCGACCTTGCGGGATAGGCGTTTCACCGCCTTGCGCGCCTTCTTGAAAGTCTTCTTGGCCTTCTTGAGCGCCTTGTTGTCCTTGTCTTTCTTCTGTTTCTTCTTTGCCATGAGCCCATCTCGCTTTCGCTTGCCGTCCTTAGTGTCCTACCCCTGCCGAACCAGGCCGGCGAGAGCCGCAACCGCCTCCTGCAGCGAACCGGCAATTGTTCCACCGGACACCCGCACGAAGTACTCGACCTGGAGGTTCACCGCCGCCCCCTCCTCACCGCTTTGCCTTATATCGGTCCGAAGACCGACCACCCGGATGCCCCGGGCGGCGGCGTAGCCGATCTCGGCGGCGGTGCCGCTGTCCACATCCGGTCCGTCGAGAACTGCCAGCACTCCGGCCGCGCGATCGATCATTGCCGCGTTCCTTGCGCCGATCGCCATGACGTCCGGCGGGCCCGCCGCCGCTTCGGTGACGCCGTCCCACGGATCCAGAATGGTAAATCCGGCCGCGGCCAACCGGGCGAGCAGCTCCTGCTCGTAGTACATGCGCGTCGGGACGGAAAAGCCCAGCGGGCTGGCAACATAGACGGCCGGGGCCTGGATCATGGCCAAAGCCTATTCCAGCCGGCGGCCGGCATAGGTGCGCCCGGGAGGACTTGAACCCCCAACCTGACGGGTAGAAGCCGTCTGCTCTATCCAGTTGAGCTACGGACGCTTGGCCTTCAGTTTAGGGCCTAGGCCCTCGCTCCGATCATCCATCGGTAGACTTGAGGCCACGGGATGTAGCGCAGCTTGGTAGCGCGCCTGCTTTGGGAGCAGGAAGTCGTCGGTTCGAATCCGGCCATCCCGACCCATCCGCCCGGCTCCGCTTGGCCCCGGCGGCATTTCGAACCAGCAGCCTCTTAGTCCGGGAACGCAGACGAAAATAAGTTCGCGCTTCTCCAAAGTGGGTCTTTTCGCATTCGCAGGCTGTTGTTAAAATCTGCCTTGTTCCGACACTTCCCCTCTGCCAAGGCCACTTCCCCAGGTTGCGGGGAAAGTGGTGCGGGGATATCACAAGCTCTTAGCCTTCATTGCTCTAACGGCACTCCTCGCCGTTTGCGGGCCCCCGGCGGCAGTCCATGCCGCTCCAAGATTCGTGGCACCGGTCGACGCTGCCGTCTCACGGCCGTTTGATCTATCCAACGGTGAGTTCGCCGCCGGCGGGCACCGGGGGGTCGACTACGCGGTAGCTGAGGGCACGCCGGTCAGGGCCTCAGGAGCCGGGACGGTTACGTTCGCCGGCCCCACCCCGGAGGGGCTCTACGTCTCTATCACCCACGAAGGCGGCATCAAGACCACCTACTCACTGGGCAGCATCGCCGTTGCCCCGGGCCAGGAGATTGGCCAGGGCACCATCATCGGCGCCAGCGCCTCCGGCCACGACGCCGGCGGCCCGTCGCTGCATTTCGGAGCGTTGGTTGACGGCAAGTACGTCGACCCCCTGCTGTTGCTCGGCGACTTCGACGACATCACCGACCTGATCAGCCTCGCAGCACTGCGGGGATCGGTGACGCCCGCCAGCCAGGTAGCGACCGGCGCCGGCGCCGCGCAGTTCGGCCCCGGCTTGGCACCCGACCTGGCCCCTTTAACACCACCCGACTTCCGCCCGTTCGGCCCCGGGACGACACCCGAGGGCGTACCGCTGGCACCAACCAACCCTCCGGCTGTCCTGCCGGATCCGAAGCCGCCGTTGGACCGAATTCAGGCTCCTCCCGGGGGGCCTCCCTCCCTCAGGGGGCCGCCGCTGGCCTCGAGGTTCTTCCGAGACGACTTCAACGGTGAGGGAGGCGTAGGCGACGGTGCGCGGCTCGATCCCCGAACGGGATTGCCGCTGTTCAACGATCCCAAGCTGGTCGGGCAATGGTGGGTGGGCTTGACCGAAGCGGAGCGGAAAGCCCTGATCGACCGGTATCCGCAACAGATAGGGCACCTGGTAGGCGTGCCGGTCGAGGCACGGGACCGGGCAAACCGGCTGACGCTTTCCCGGCGGATCAAGGAACTGGAATCCTTGAAGCGAAAAAGGGACGAACTGTTGAAGGACTTCCCCGAGGCCCGGTCGCTGATGGATCACCGAACATGGCTCTCGAAAACGGCTCCCGATCTGGCCGACCAACACGAAAGTTACATCGGCCTATCTCCGTGGCGTCGAAGGATGACTGCTTTGAACCGTGAACTCGCTGGCGCCAAGAACCTCCAGCGGCAGTTGCAGGCGATCGCCGCGGATTCGAGTAATCGGCTGGACGCTTCGGAGGTCTATCTGATGGAACTTGATACCGGCGCAGGTCAGGGCGATGGGCAAGCAGTGGTTGCGCTGGGAGATCCGGGCCGTGCGGAACACGTAGGCATCGTGGTGCCCGGCATCAACAACAACCTGCAGAATGTCGACAACCCATTGACGGATGCGGCCGCTTTACGAGCCAGGGTGGCAGACAATGAGGGCATCGATGCCATGAACCGGACCAGCACAGTCATGTGGCTGGGATATGACACGCCCAACGGCCTCCTCGACGCGACGAATAAAGCTGAGGCGAGGGACGGTGCTCCGCATCTGGAAAAATTCGTCGACGGGTTGCGGGCCTCCCACAGGAGGACTGCGATTAGGCCGGGATACGCAGCCCGACCCCTACGGGATCCGCACATCACCGTCTTCGGCCATAGCTATGGAAGCGTGGTGGCCGGGATGGCGACGAAACGAGGCATGGATGTGGACGATCTGGCCGCCCTGGGTAGTCCCGGTGGCGGAGTTCTTCACGGCAGCGAACTCGCCAGTATCAACCGTGGAATCTGGGCAGCCCGCACGCCGGATGACCCCATCCGTTTTGTGCCGCCAGTACTCGGCCAGGACCCGATGGATTCAGACTTTGGTGCCGAACTAATTCCCCTGGGCTCAGACCAGGGCGGACACGGTCGTTACTACGAACTACGATCGTTGGGACTTGAGAACTTGGCCTGGTTGCTCACCGGTCGATACGACATGATTCAGGGGGAAGCCCACGACTAGGTGTGTCGTTCTTATGCTCCTGCCGCTAGTTGCGCTTACGGGATGCCGGGCGCTGTTCGGAGGAGGCATGGATTATCAAGAAGCGAGCGACACCGTAGTTCAGCTGGTTAACGAGGCGCTCGACGCCGGATTAGACGGCAAGGAGCGGCCGGAGCCCTTCGGAGTAGGACCGAAGCCCTGCACCGACAATCTGATCGGCCCGACGGGTGAAGTTAGTCCCGATTTTGGCTACGCATTTCCCTACACTGCATTGGGAATCGACAGCACGACCTTCGCTGAACAGGCGACTGCCACATGGCGCGCAAAGGACATGAGGATCACCTCGCTGGACCGACCCGGCATATTTCGGCGCTTCGCAGTCTCCGAGGATGGCTTTCGGTTCAGCCTCACGATCAACGAGGAGATCGATCAAATCTCCATCGGAGGAAGCGGGCCGTGCGTCGACCCGCCTGATGAACTGACCGGGTCAGAATCGCTGGTCGAACCTGATTAGATCCCCGCAGCAGTCCAGGATGGGGAATCCTCACCGTCCATTCGTACGAGGCGGCGGGAGTAAGGACCTGAACTAGCCGTTCAGAGACTCTTTGATCTTGCCGATCCAGATCCCCTCGTTGGCCTGGTAGGTTCCACCGCCGTGCAGCCGGGGCATCTCCTCGCTGCCCGCATGATGCAGGGCAATCAGCTTCCAGTACCGGTCA
>Ga0247713_1000393_pt1 | contig 28032 bp, 26 predicted proteins | sample 21E_NmetaG_FD_189936 | JGI IMG/M metagenome (GOLD analysis project Ga0247713, IMG submission 189936) | Soil microbial communities from hillslope of Landscape Evolution Observatory, University of Arizona, Oracle, AZ, United States - 2-1-E_N | ecosystem: Engineered > Artificial ecosystem >... | reverse complement strand
CCAGCCGGTACGCACCACGCTCGACCCCGCGGTCCAGGGAGCCGGCAGCGCCGCGCTCGCACCCATCGGCAGGCCTTCGGCCCTCGTCGCCGTCGACGTGCCGACGGGTGAGGTCCGTGCGGCGGTGAACTCACCGGTGGCGGGGTTCGACCGTGCGCTCTCGGGGCGCTACCCGCCGGGATCGACCTTCAAGGTGGTGACGACGGCGGCGCTGCTGGCAGGCGGCCTCGACCCGGCCGCGACCGTCCAGTGTCCGGGCAGGTACACGGTGGGCGGCCGGAGCTTCCGCAACGCCGGGTTCTCCGCCCTCGGCCCGATCAGCTTCCGTGAGGCGTTCGCCGAGTCGTGCAACACCGCGTTCGTCAGCCAGGCGGAGCAGCTGCCCGAGGGCGTCCTGGAGACCACGGCCCGCCTCTTCGGGTTCAACGTCGACTACGACGTCGGGGTGCCGGTCGCCGACGCGCGCTTCCCCGAGCCGACTGACGCGGTGGATCACGTCGCGGCGTCGATCGGCCAGGGCCGCGTGGAGGCAACGCCGCTGCACATGGCCAGCGTGGCGGCCGCGGTCGCCCGGGGCCAGTGGGTCGCCCCGCGCATCCTGGTTGACGAACCCGCCGACCCCGTGGTCGGTGAGCCGCTGCCCGCTCCCGTGGCGGCGCAGATGGCCGACCTCATGCGCCACGCCGTCGCGGCCGGCACCGGCACGGAGGCGCAGGTGCCCGGTGAGCCGGTGGCGGGCAAGACCGGCACGGCGGAGTTCGGGGCGGGCTCGGCCACCCACGCCTGGTTCATCGCCTACCGCGGGGACCTGGCGATCGCGGTCCTCGTCGACGGCGGCGGTTTCGGCGGCGCGGTCGCCGCTCCCGCCGCCGCGCGGTTCTTCACCACGCTCGGCTGAGCCGTGACAACCAACCGCGCAGCCCCGACGGTTCTGCCGACCCGACGTAGCGGTCGAAGAAGCGCTTCTCGGCCTGGTCGTCGCCGATCAGCAGGAGGTCCGCGTCGGCGGGCAGCGGCAGGTCGGGGTCGACGTCGGTCACACACGACCCCTCGCTCACCACGCCGATGACGGTGCAACCCGTGCTGCTCGGGATTGCGGTGGAGCGCAGCGGCCGTCCCGCCAGCGACTCGGGCACCGGGACGCGGAAGGCCACCAGCCCCTCGGCGAGCAGCAGCGTCGAGTTGTCCCGCAGGGCGTTCCACGCCTCGATGGCACCCATCGACGCGTAGGACAAGACGAAGTCCGCGCCCGCCCGGTGCATCGTGGTGACATTGCGCTCGAGGGCGACCCGGCCGAGGATCTCCGCGTCGGGACGCAACCGGCGGCAGTAGAGGGTCAGGTAGATGTTGGTGTTGTCGTCATGGGTGGTGACGACGATGGCCGGCGCGTCGTCGATGCCTGCGTGGCGCAGGACCTCCCGGTCGGCGGCGTCGCCGACGATGGCCTCCTCCACGTTGCGCACCCGCTCCGCGACCCGCTCCACGATGCGGCAGGGGATGTCCGCAGCACCCAACGCCCGGGCTGTGGCACGCCCCACGCGCCCACCGCCGAGGATGACCACGGGTGCGAGCCCCGCGCGGCCATCGCCCCCGTGCATGCCGTCGTCCTGGGCGAACGCCTCGTCATAGGCGTCGAGCTGCGCTCGGGTGCCGGCCAGGACGAGGATCGATGTCTCCTCTATGCGCACCTCGGGTCGTGCCGCCTGCAGGGATCCCCGATCCCACAGCCCGACCACCGAGATCCCGAAGCGGTCGCGGAGGTCGAGGTCGGAGAGCGTCCGGCCGACCAGTCCCGTCCCGGCCGCGGAGGTCTCGGCGATCAGGACGTTCTCGAACGTGGAGATGACGCTGCTGCGGGCGCTCGGGGCGAGGATGCGTTGCGCGAACGCCCGACCGAGCAGCTCGCCGAGCTGGAGCACGCAGTCGACACCGGCAAGGTGTAGAACGTCCACCGAGTCCTTGGAGTTGGCGGTGGCCACCAGGACACCGGCATCGGTCACCTCGCGCAGCGTGAAAGCGATGTTGGTGTTGACCTCGTCGCTGCGGGCGGTCACCAGCATGGCGGCCTGATCCGCACGTGCCGCCCGGTAGGTGGCCGGCTCGTCGAGGTCGCCGACCAGGACCGGATAGCCGTCGTCGTGCAGCGCAGCCGCTTCGTCGGCGTCCTCCACGATCAACACGTAGGGGGTTCCGGTCGTGCGTGCCCGGGCCATCAGGACCTCCTCCATCGGCCCGCGTCCGGTGAGCAGCACGTGCCCGCGCGTGTCCTGCGGCAGGCTGCGGGGGGTGCGGGCCTCGCGCACCGCCGCCCGCCATGGCAGGTAGACCAGCTGGATGAAGGTGAACGGCAGCAGGATGAGGATCAACAGCGCGCCGGTCAGCAGCACGACCACCGAGTACATGCGGCCGAGGTCGGACTCGAAGACGATGTCGCCGAACCCCAGCGTCGTCATCGTCACCAACGTCCAGTAGATGGACGTCCACCACGTGAACTCCCGCCCCTCGACCGCCATGATCAGCTGGAACCCCGCGGAGAACACGAAGACGGCGGCCAAAAACGCCAGGCCGAGGCGCACCATGGCCCGCGCGCTGCCGCCCGACAACGGCGCAGCCAGCATCGACAAGAGGGTGGCGGCGAACTTCACGGCGCGTCCGGTTGCTGTAGGGCGATCTCATGCGCATCCGGGGTGCGCGTCGGCGCCAGGCCCACCCGGGCGCAGGCATGGGCGAACCAGCGGGCATCGCGGATCGCGCAACCTCGGGGATCGTTGTTGAAGAAGGCGAAGACCTCCGCGTTCGGACCGTAGAGCTCGGCGAGTGCGCCGGCTCGGGACGTCAGGGCGGTCCGCCCGTAGCAGGGCCACACCCCGGCACCTTCGTGGAAGCGGATGTATCCCCACGCGGCGGTCCGCCACCGTGGCGAGACCCACCGCGACCCGCGGTCGGCCAGGCACAACGCGGCGCGGCGCTCGGTCAGCAGAGCACGGGTCTCCTCGGTGAACCACGAGTCGTGGCGCAGCTCGACCGCGACCCGCACGTCGGATGGAAACTCGTCGAGTGCCGCGGCCAGGCGCTCGAGGTCGGCGGGGAAGTTCGGCGGTAGCTGCAGGAGGGCGGGGCCGAACCTGTCACCCAGTCCGCCGGCCGCCTCCAGGAAGCGTGCCACGGGTTCCGCGGGCTCCTTCAGCTTCTTCATGTGGGTGAGATACCGGCTGATCTTCGGGCACAGCATGAAGTCGCCGGGTGTGGCGGCGCGCCAGGCGGCGAAGCGCTGCCGGTCGGGCAGGCGGTAGAAGGAGGCGTTGATCTCGACGGTGGCGAAGCGCGCGGCGTAGTGGCCGAGCCAGTCCGCCTGCCGCAGGCCGGAAGGGTAGAAGGCGCCCCGCCAATCGCGGTACTGCCAGCCGGACGTCCCGACGAAGACCGTCACTCCTCGACCGTTGCCGCCTTTGCGGGGTCAGCCGGCTCCATCCCCGTCGACCGCCGGTTCCACCACACCAGGCCGGACAGGCCGATCAGCACCACCAGGAGCGCCACATAGCCGTTGCGGCTGAGGCCGAACAGCCGGAACTCCGTGTCGGTGCGGATCAGCTCCAGCAGGAAGCGGATGGTGCCGTAACCGATGAGGTAGACGAAGATCAACGATCCCCTCGCCAGGCGCCCCGTCCGCTCCAGCGAGAGGAGCACGCCGACGAGCAGAAGGTTGGACAGGGACTCGTAGAGAAACGTCGGGTGGACCGGCTGCGGCTCCCGGTCGATCTCCAGACCCCACGGCAGACCGGTCGGCGTGCCGTACAGCTCCTGGTTGAAGTAGTTGCCCCAGCGGCCGACGGCGTGGGCGAGCGGGACGCAGGGCGCGCCGGCGTCCAGGAACGACGGCGTCAGGGCGCCTTGGCGGCGCAGATACCACAGGGCCGTGAGGGCACCGAACAGCAGGCCGCCGAAGAAGGCCAGCCCTCCCTCCCACACGAACAGGACCGCCCACGGCCGGTCCGCGAAACGGTCCAGGTTGGTGGACACGAACGCCAGGCGCGCGCCGACCAGGCCGGCCATGACCGCCCACACCGCCGTGCGGTCGGCCAGGTCGGGATCCCCCCCCGTCGCCGCGTAGCGGCGGCGCAGGAGCCACACGGCCAGCAGCGCACCGGTGGCGATCGCCAGACCGTAGAAGTGCAGGGTGAGGGGACCGATCTCGACCGCGTTGGACGGCGGTGAGGGAATCGTGGCGAGCACGCTCGGCATCGTAGCGGCGCCGTTCAGTTGAGCTGCGCGCCGTTCGGCCCCGGTGGCCGCAGGGACCCCACGGTGCCGAAGTGGCGCATGAGGTTGGCTTCCCGCCGCAGCATCTGCAGCGTGGCCTCCAGACGGGTGCTCATTGAATCGAGCTCGAGGAGACGCTGCTGCTCGGGCACGTCGGTCTGCAGTGCGCCGGCGGCGAGGTAGGTCAGCTCGTTCGGCTCCGACGGCAGTCGGGCGAGCAGCTCGTCGGGGGCCCCCAGGCCGGCGAGGTAGGGCACCAGCAGCTCCCGCAGCTGCGCCGCATGAGCATGGTCTTCCGGTCCCGCGCACCGCTCCTCGAGCAAGGTCACCCGTGCCCTCAGGTACAGGTTGCCGGGCAGGAGCTCGCCGACCCGGAACCGCTGCACGCCCCGGGTGGTGATGTCGGAGCGCCCGTCGGCGAGCGGGGTCACCGTCTCGATCTCCGCCACCGTGCCGACCTCGAAGATCTCCGCGCACCCGCCCTCGGCGAGCCCGGCTTTGATGGCCACGACCCCGAACCGCCGGTCGGCGGCCAGGCAGTCGTCGAGCATGACGCGGTAGCGCTGCTCGAACACGTGCAGGGGCAGCGGCCGGCCGGGGAACAGCACGAGATGCAGCGGGAACAGAGGAAGCTCCATCGGCACCCAGCCTATGTCTGCGGCGCACCGATGTCTCCAGGGTGCGGGTGCTCTTCGGCCAGGAGTCGTAGAGTCGGCTCCATGATGACCGTCGTGGACCTGCGGGGAGGACGCCCGTTCGACGCCGCCCGCTTTCGCGTGCCGGCAGCCACGGCCGGGACCGTGCGCGCGACGGTGCGTGACATCCTGGGCGCCGTTCGCCACGAGGGCGACGCCGCCGTGCGGCGTTACACCGCTGAGCTGGACGGCTATGACGGCGAGTTGCGCGAGGTGGACGCCGCAGAGGTGAAGGCCGCGGTCGACGGGCTGGAGCCAGGCCTTCGGGGCGCGCTCGAGCAGGCGGTGGACCAGGTGCGCTGGTTCCACGAGCGCGCCCGCCCGCCGGATTGGTCCGACCGACGCGACGGCGCCGTCATGGGTGTGCGCCATGCGCCGTTGCGCCGCGTTGGTGTGTACGTGCCGGGGGGTCTGGCACCGCTGGTGTCCACGGCGGTCATGACCATCGTGCCGGCACGCGTGGCAGGCGTGGACGAGGTGGTGCTCGCGTCGCCGCCCGACGCCGGCGGCCGGATCGCGCCCTCCATCCTGGGCGCCGCCGATATCGCCGGCGGCGCCGATCGCATCTTCGCCATCGGGGGTGCGCAGGCCGTGGCCGCCATGGCCTATGGCACGGCGACCGTGCCCCGGTGCGACAAGGTCATCGGCCCTGGGAACGCCTACGTGGCCGAGGCGAAGCTGCAGGTCGCCGCCGAGGGGGTGTGTGCGATCGACCTGCTCGCAGGGACGACCGAGGTGGCCATCATCGCCGACGCCACGGCGAACCCGCGCCACGTCGCCGCCGATCTCGTCGCGCAGGCCGAGCACGACCCGGCGGCCGTGGCGATCCTGATCACCTTCGACCCTGACCTGGTGGGCCGGGTCGTCGAGGCCCTCGAGGCAGAGGTTGCCGCGACCCGGCACGCCGAGCGGATCCGGACGGCGTTGTCCGGGCAGGGCGCGGCAATCCTCGTGGACGACCTGGAGCAAGCCGTCGCGGTGGCTGACGGCTTCGCGGCCGAGCACCTTGAAGTCCAGACGGTCGACGCCCGCAGCGTCGCCGAGCAGGTACGGGCTGCGGGCGCCATCTTCGTCGGCGGACACACGCCGGTGTCGCTCGGCGACTACGCCGCCGGACCGAACCACACCCTGCCGACCGGGGGCACGGCGCGGTTCACCGGAGGCCTGCGCACCGACGACTTCCTCCTGCCGATCAACTGGGTGGAGTACGACGCGGAGACCCTGGCCGCCTTCGCGCCCGTCGTCGATGCCCTCGGCGCTGCTGAGGACCTGCCCGCCCACGCCCGCGCGGTCGGCATCCGGCTCGAAGGGCCGTGATGGACCGCGTCCCGGTCCGTGGGGATCTGGCAGCCGTCGAGCCCTACGGAGCCCCGCAGCTGGACGTCGCGGTGCGCCTCAACGTCAACGAGACGCCGTGGCCACCGCCAGCATCCTTCACCGAGCGGCTTGCCGGGCGTCTTCCGACCCTCGCCCTGCATCGCTACCCCGACCGCCGGGCGTGGGAGCTGCGCGCGGCTCTGGCCGACCGCTTCGACCTCGTCCCCGAACGCGTGTGGGCGGCCAACGGGTCCAACGAGATCCTGGGGCAGCTGCTCCAGGCGTACGGGGGGCCCGGCCGGCGGATGCTTACGGTGCGTCCCGGGTACTCGATGTACCCGGTGCTGGCCCGCACGACCGCCACCCGCTTTGTGGAGGTCGACCTCGACGAGCGCTTCCGCCTGAGCGCCCAGGCGGCGGAGCAGGGCGTCGCCCGTCACGACCCCGACCTCATCGTCCTCGCGAGTCCGAACAATCCCACGGGGATGCCCCTGTCGCCGGACGTGGTGCGCGCCCTCCACGACGCGAGCCGGGGTCTGGTCGTCGTGGACGAGGCCTACGTGGAGTTCGCGCCGGACTCGGGTCGCTCAGGGCTCGGGCTCCTCGACGCGCTCCCGCGCCTGGTGCTCGTGCGCACGTTCTCCAAGGCGTGGCGGCTGGCGGGCCTGCGGCTCGGCTACTTGCTCGGACCCCGCTGGGTGGTCGACGACCTGCGGAAGGTGCGGCTGCCCTACCATCTGGACGCCGTGAAGCAGGAGGCAGGAGTGGTGGCGCTCGAGATGGCCGCCGAGGTCACGGCGCACATCGAGGCGATCGTGGCCGAGCGGGGGCGTCTGCGCGCGGGCTTGGAGGACCTCGGCCTGGAGGTCTTCCCCTCGGATGCGAACTTCCTGCTCTTCCGCACCGGCGTCGGCGACCTGTTCGACCGCCTGCTGGAGCGCGGCGTGCTCGTGCGGGACTTCTCGCGTACGCCGCTCCTGCGGGGATGCCTGCGCGTCACCGTCGGCACGCCAGGCGAGAACGACCTGTTCCTCCGGGCGTTGCGCGAGGCGTTGTCCGCCGCCGGGGGCGGCGTGCGCACACCCGAGGGGGAGGGGGTGGGCGATGCCGCGCATCGGTGAGGTCGTCCGCAGGACCAAGGAGACCGCGGTCGAGGTGCGGGTGGACCTCGATGGCAGGGGCCGGGTCGAGGTCGCCACCGGCGTGCCGTTCTTCGACCACATGCTGGACCAGCTCGGCCGCCATGGACGCCTGGACCTCATGGTGCGCACCGACGGCGACCTGCACGTCGACGCCCACCACACCGTGGAGGACACCGGTATCGCCCTGGGCCAGGCGCTCGCGGAGGCGCTCGGGGACAAGGCGGGGGTGGAGCGCTTCGGCGACGCGACCGTACCGATCGACGAGGCGCTCGTGCGTGTGGCGGTCGACCTGTCGGGCCGGCCGTACCTCGTCTACGACGCCGACACCCCCGTGGAGCTGGTCGGCACCTACGAGACCACGCTCACCAAGCACTTCTTCGAGGCGCTGGTCGCCAACGCGCGCATCACCCTGCACGTGGCCAAGCTCGCGGGTGAGGGCAGCCATCACATTCAGGAGGCGGTGTTCAAGGGCGTGGCGGTGGCCCTGCGGCGTGCCGTGGCGATCGCCGGCGGCGACGTGCCCTCGACCAAGGGGACCCTGTAGCCGATCGGTACGATGGGGCGATGACCGCTCCCCGCATCGCCGTCCTGGACTACGGCGCCGGCAACCTGCGCTCGATGGAGAAGGCGCTGGTGCGCGCGGGCGGCGACGCCTTCGTCACGTCCGACGCCGATGAGGCGGCGAAGGCCGACGCGCTGGTCGTGCCGGGCGTGGGCAACTTCGGCCAGTGCGCCACCCGCTTCCGTGACGAGGGACTGGCGGAGCTCGCCCGCACGTGGGTCGACGACGGCCGTCCGCTGCTCGGTGTCTGCGTGGGCATGCAGATCCTGTACGAGTCCAGCGAGGAGGCCCCCGACACGCCGGGTCTCGGCCTGCTGGCGGGGCGGGTGCGCCGCCTGCCTTCGGACGTGACCGTGCCCCACATGGGCTGGAACACGCTCGAGCCCGTCGCGGACGACCGCCTGCTCGAGGGGCTTGCCGGCGCGCACGCGTACTTCGTGCACTCCTACTACGTCGAGCCCGACGACGACCACGTCGTCGCCACCTGTGACTACGGCGCCCGCATCGCTGCCCTGGTCCGGGCGGGCGGCGTCGTGGCGACGCAGTTCCACCCCGAGAAGTCCAGCGACGTCGGCGCGCGGCTGCTCGCCAACTGGGTCGCCGACGTGGCCCACCGGGAGCGTGCCGCGTGACCTTCACCATCTATCCCGCCGTCGACATCCAGGACGGGCGGGCGGTGCGGCTCGTGCAGGGCCGCGAGGACTCCACCACCGTCTACGACACCGATCCCGTCGCCGCGGCGCGCCGATGGGCCGACGCGGGAGCGCAGTGGCTGCACGTCGTGGACCTCGACGCCGCCTTCCACGGCGAGCCCCGCAACCGCCGGTTGATCGCCGACATCGTCGACGCCACCGGCGTCCCCGTCCAGGCGTCGGGCGGCATCCGGTCGATGGCCGACCTCGACGACACCGTCCGCTACGGGGCGAGCCGGGCGGTGATCGGAACCATGGCGCTGGAGGAGCCGTCCTTCGTGGCCGCCGCTGTCGCCGAGCACGGCGACGTGGTCGCCGTGGGCCTGGACGCCGAGGGCACGACCTTGCGGGCCCGCGGCTGGACGACCGAGTCGGGTGACCTCTTCGACGCGCTGCACACCTTCACCGCGATGGGGGTCTCGCGCTTCGTCTACACCGACATCGCTCGTGACGGGATGCTCGGCGGACCGAACCTGGAGCGCCTGACCGAGGTCGCCGACGCCACGACGGCGAGCATCACCGCCAGCGGAGGCGTGTCGAGCCTCGCCGATCTGCGGAGCCTGGCCACGACGCACGAGCGGGTCGACGGCGCCATCGTGGGCAAGGCGCTGTACGCCAGGCTGTTCACCCTGGAAGATGCCCTCCGAGCGGTGGACGTCGACGGGGAGCGCGCGTGACCCTGTCGCCCCGGGTGATCCCGTGCTTGGACGTGCACGCCGGGCGCGTGGTGAAGGGCATCCGCTTCGTGGAGCTTCGGGACGCCGGTGACCCCGTCGAGCTGGCGCGCACCTATGACGCCGAGGGCGCCGACGAGCTGATCTTCCTGGACATCACCGCGTCCTCCGACGAGCGCGAGACGATCTATGACGTCGTGGCCGCGACCGCGGAGGAGGTCTTCATCCCGCTCACGGTGGGCGGTGGCGTGCGCACGATCGACGATGTCCGGCGGCTGCTGCGGGCTGGCGCGGACAAGGTCAGCCTCAACACCGCCGCCGTCCAGCGCCCGGAGCTGCTGAGCGAGGCCGCTGACGCGTTCGGCACGCAGTGCGTGGTGGCCGCCATCGACGCCCGCGCCCGCGACGACGGGAACGGCGGGCAAGACCCCGGCTGGGAGGTGTGCACCCACGGTGGCCGGCGACCCACCGGGCTGGACGTCGTCGAGTGGGCGGCGGAGTGCCGGCGCCGCGGCGCCGGCGAGATCCTGCTCACGTCCATGGACCGCGACGGCACCGGCGACGGGTTCGACACCGCGCTGCTGCGGGCGGTCACCGGGGCGGTCGACGTGCCGGTGATCGCGTCGGGCGGCGCGGGCAGCGCCGAGCACATGGTCGCCGGCATCGTGGAGGGAGGCGCCTCGGCGGTGCTGGCCGCGACGATCTTCCACTTCGGCCAGCTGCGCGTCGGTGAGGTGAAGGAGGCGATGGCCGGCGCGGGGCTGCCGGTCCGGCTCACCCGGCAAGGAGCCTGAGACGTGAATCGTCCGAGCGCCAGCGAGGCGATTCTCAGCTGTGCTGGGTGTGGCGGTCGCGCAGCGACCGCCATGACGTGCTGAGACGTGAATCGCCCGAGCGCCAGCCATGCGCTCAAGCAGCGAATCGGTAGCGCCCTGTCAGGCGATTCTCGCCTGTGCTGGGTGTGGCGGTCGTGTAGCGACCGCCATGAGGTGCTGAGCTACAGGTCGCGGCGGCTGAAGGCGAGCACCGCGAACCCGAGCGCCACCAGCGGGTAGGCGAGACCCCAGGTGACCACCGCCGCCGAAGGGGGGACCGTGGAGGCGAACGGGATGCCGGGGATCTCGCCGGCGACCAGGAGCAGCGGGGACTGCGCGAAGTACGAGGCGGCCCGCCAGAGGGCGTCGGACGGCACGGCGACCCCCACAACCGTCGCGATCGTGGCCAGGGTCTCGTTGCCGACGCTGCGGCCGACCCCGCCGATGATGCCGCCCAGCCAGGCCAAGCCGAACAGCGCCAGCACCGCGACCCCGTTGGCGACGGTGGGCAGCAGCGTGCTGCCGAGCAGCGCCAGGCTCAGCAGGCACAGCGCCTGCAGAGCCAGGAGGCCCATGGTGGCCCAGGGATCGAGCGCGACGTAGTCGGCGAAGAGCCACGCCGCGACCAGCAGCGACCCGCCCATGACCGCGACGTACCCGGTCACCAGCGCGGCAAGACCCGCCCATCGGCCGAACAGGTACTGCGCCCGACTGAGCGGCCGCGCGAGGATGGCATGGAGGATGCCGTTGTCGACGTCCCCCGACACCGCCCCCGCCGCGAGGAACACCGACAGGACCCCGGTGAGGAAATAGATGGTGTACAGGCCGAAGATGGTGAGGAAGGTGGAGGCAAGCGCCGACATCACCCCCTCGGGGGTGGTGGCGCGGGTGTCGATGAACCAGAAGGCCGCCAGGAACAAGCCGACGAACGCAAGGCTGACCAGCCCGCCCGTCAGCAGCAAGCGACGCTTTGCCGCCTCGGCCAGGGTCAGGCGCGCCACCGCCAGGACCTTCACCGATCCCCGCCTTGCACCAGGCCGACGAAGACGTCCTCCAGCGACCGCCGGACGGGGACCAACGCGTGCAGCCGGTAGCCGGCCTGCACGATGGCCTGCGCGATGTCGGGAGCGCGCCCGGCGTCGTCGACGGCGACGGTGACCGTGGTGGCGTCCACGCCGTCCACCTGACCGAAACGAGCCAGCTCGGCCATCACCGCCTCGTCGACGCGGTCAAGGGTCACGCGGACCTCCGGTGAGCCGGCCAGCAGCTCGTCGAGCGGACCGGCGCGGACGACGCGTCCGCGATCGACCACCGCCACCCGGTCGCAGACCATCTCGACCTCGCTCAGCAGATGGGAGTTCAGAAACACCGTGGTGCCCTGCGTGCGCAGGTCCCGGATGACCTCACGCACGGTGCGCCGCCCCCCCGGGTCGAGGGCGGAGGTCGGCTCGTCGAGGAGCACGAGGCGAGGTCGGCCGATCAGCGCCTGGGCGAGCCCGAGACGCTGCGTCATGCCCTTGGAGTAGCCGCGCAGGCGTTCGCCTCCCCGCCCGGTCAGGCCGACGCGCTCGAGGGCCTCCGGTATGCGTGCACGCCGCTCGTCGGCGTCCAGGCCGGCCAGCCGACCGTGCAGGTCCAGCAGCGCCTCGCCCGTCAGCCAGTCGTGGAAGCGGAAGTGCTCGGGCAGGTAGCCCACCTCCTGGCGGGCGGCGCGCCGCTGCACAGGATGGCCGAAGATGCGCGCCTCCCCCGCTGACGGATGGGCCAGCCCGAGCAGGATCTTCATCGCCGTCGTCTTGCCTGCGCCGTTGGGACCGAGGAACCCGAAGACCTCGCCCCGCCCGACGGTGAGCGAAAGATCGTGCAGCGCCGTGGTCCGGCGATAGACCTTGCGCAGGCCCGCGACGGCGATCGCCGGCGCGCCCTCCGTGGCCGGCGCCTGTTCCATGCCCGCCATTGAAGCACCCCGCCGGCGAGGCTCTGCACCGCCGGCGGGGTGCGCAACGGCCCCGGGCCGCTACGCTGCGCTTTCGAGATGGCTTCAGACCCGTTCCCGCTGCGCTTCGACGCGCGCGGCCTGATCCCCGCGGTCGTGCAGCAGCACGACACCGGGGAGGTCCTCATGTTCGCCTGGATGAACGCGGACACCCTGGCGGAGACCCTGCGCAGCGGAGAGACGGTGTTCTGGTCGCGAAGCCGTGGCGAGCGGTGGCACAAGGGCGCCACCAGCGGCAACACCCAACGGGTGGTGGAGGTCGTCGCGGACTGCGACGGCGACGTCGTGCTCGTGAAGGTCGACCAGCGCGGTGCGGGTGCGTGCCACACGGGCGCCCGTAGCTGCTTCCACCGTCCGCTCGACGCCCCGTGAACGCGGAGCTGTACCGACCAGGCCGCGCCGAGTTCGTCGACCTCGCCCGCCGCCACGCCGTCGTCCCCGTGTGGCGGGAGGTGCTCGCGGACCTCCAGACGCCGCTGGCGGTGTACGACCGGCTGCGCAAGGCGGAGGGGCCGACGTTCCTGCTCGAGTCCGTCGAGCTCGGTGAGCGCTGGGGACGGCACTCCTTCATCGGCCTGCGCCCCTTTCTCGCCATGTCCGCGCGCGGGGGGCAGGTGACGCTGACCGGGGCGGCCCCCGCGGCCGCACGGGACGCAGCTGAGACCGGTGACCCGCTGGCCACCCTCGACGCCCTGTTCGCCGCCCTGCGCGCCCCGCAGCTGCCCGGGCTGCCGCCGTTGTTCGCCGGCGCGGTCGGCTACCTGGGCTACGACGTCGTGCGGTTCGTCGAGCGGCTGCCGGACACCACGACCGACGACCTGGGCATGGACGACGCGCGGCTGGTCTTCCCCGGGCAGCTTGTCGCGTTCGACCATCTCCGTCAGCGGTTGCTCGTGGTCTCCAACGTGCTGGTGGGTGACGACCCGGTGCAGCAGTACGACGAGGCGGTCGCCGCGTCCGAGCGGCTGGTCGCGATGCTCGGGGACCCCCTCCAGGCGCGGCCGGCGGCGCCGCCCCAGGCGGTCGAGGTCCGCGACGCGGCGGCGAACATGACCCGCGATGGCTATCTGGCCGCGGTGGAGGCCGCCAAGGAGCACATCGGCGCCGGCGACGTCTTCCAGGTGGTTCCGTCCCAGCGGTTCTCTCTGGACACCGACGTGGACCCCTTCGCCGTCTACCGGGTGCTGCGCGTCATCAACCCCTCGCCGTACCTGTACCTGTTCGACTACGGCGACCTGCAGGTGATCGGCTCGTCCCCGGAGGCGCTGGTGAAGGTGCAGGGCCGGGCGGCGTCGATCTGGCCCATCGCAGGATCACGCCCCCGGGGTCGGAGCGGTGAGGAGGACGAGGAGCTCGCCCGGGCCCTGCTCGACGACGAGAAGGAACGCGCCGAGCACGTGATGCTCGTCGACCTCGCCCGCAACGACCTCGGGCGCGTCTGCGACATCGGGACCGTGCGGGTCGACGAGTTCATGACGGTGGTGCGCTACAGCCACGTCATGCACATGGCCTCGCAGGTCACCGGCCGCGTTCGCGAGGGGATCACGCCTGTGGGCGTGCTCCGCGCGACCTTCCCCGCCGGCACCCTCACCGGCGCGCCGAAGGTGCGGGCGATGGAGATCATCGACGAGCTGGAGCCCACCCGCCGGGGGCTGTACGGGGGCGGCATCGGCTACGTGGACCTGGCCGGAAACCTCGATCTGTGCATCGCGATACGCACCCTGGTGCTCTCCGGCGGGCGGGCGCACGTCCAGGCCGGTGCGGGCGTCGTCGCCGACAGCGTGCCCGAGCGCGAGTACGCCGAGACCCAGGACAAGGCCATGGCGCTGCTCGCCGCGGTCCGGGCCGCCGAGCGGTTGGTCTCCGGTCGGGGCGACGGGGATCTTGGCGCCATGCCTGCACCCGCCGACGAGGGCAGGCCGCAGGTGCCGATCCGGTGACGGGGGAGCCCGCGGCTGGACGCAGGACGTTCCCGCCGGTGGCGGTGGGCCTGGCGGTGGTGGGGGGGTTGGTGCTCGTCGGGGCGACCAGCGGCAACTGGGTGATGGCGGAGAGCGTCCGGGACGTCGGCGGCGTCGAGCTGGTGGCCCCCCAGGGCACGACCGGTCTGGAGGTGGCTCCCCAGGCGGTGGCAGCGGGGGTCCTCGGTGCGCTGGGGGGCCTGGCCCTGGCGGTCGCGCGTGGCCGCGGACGGCGCCTGATCGGCGTCCTGCTCCTGGTGGCCGGGGCGTCGGCATGCGTCGTGGTGGGCGTCGGCGTCACCCGTAGCCTCGCCGAGCCGGGCCGGCTCACGCCGGCACCCTGGATAGCCCTCGGCGGTGCGGGCATGGTCGTCGCGGCGGGCGTCGTCGCGTGGCGCCGTCCCTCTCCACCGCCCGCCCTCGGGGATCGCTACACCGTGGAGGGCGACGAAGCCGCCGACGACGAGTGGCGTCTGGCCAGCGACGAGGGCTCCGGCGGATCGACACCCCAGGAACCGTAACCGTCGGCGGCAGGCACGCGTTAAGGGGAGGGAAGGCCTCCATCACCTAGGATGCCGACCAAGTGACCGACCGCGAACGCACAGGCGTTGCGGCGTGCCCGCCATTCGAGCGGTGTGAGGAGACAGCGGATGTCAGGACGAACAGGCGTGTTGCAGGAGTCCGTGCGGCGCTACTTCGCGGTGATCGTGACCGCGGCGTTGGCGTTGGCGTTGCTGCCGAGCGTCGGGTTGGCCCAGCCGCAACCGGTCGAGAACCCCAACGACGCCTGCCCCGATCCCGTGAACCCGCCGGCGCCGTTCACCGACCGGATGCGGATCCCGGAGGTGCACCGGCTGAACGTCGACTGCGCGTTCAACAATGACATCACGGAGGGCTACACCGACCAGACGTTCCGCCCGTCCGTGATCGTCCGGCGTGACCAGTTCGCCGCGTTCATGGTGCGCACCCTGCGGGCGGCCGACGTCGACCTGCCGGCGCCGTCGGACCAGGGCTTCACCGACATCCGGGGCAACACCCACGAGAACGACATCAACATCCTCGCCCAGACGGGGATCACCGCGGGCACGACGGCCACCACGTACAGCCCGTCGCTGCAGCTGCGCCGTGACCAGATCGGCTCGTTCGTGCTGCGGGCCGCGGCGTACATCGAGGACGTGCCGCTCGAGCGGTTGCAGCGGGACACGGGACCGTTCACCGACGTCCCCGAGAGCAACGTCCATGCGCCCAACATCAACGGGGCCCGTGCCCTGAACCTGACCATCGGGCGGACCGCGGTGACCTACGAGCCGTCGATCGGCACCCGGCGTGACCAGATGGCCTCCTTCCTGATCCGCCTGCTGGCTGCGCTGAGCGACGGCTCGCTGATCCCACCCGAGGACCGCGCCGAGACCCTCGAGCTCGTCCCCGAGACCGCCACGAACCCGACGCAGACCCCGCACACCCTGACCGCAACGGTCCGCGACGACGACAACGCCCTGCTGGAGGGCGCCAACGTGCACTTCCAGGTCTACCGCGCCGACAACGCCGACGGCACGTTCAGCGGCCCCGCGGAGACAGGGACCGCCAGGACCAACGCGCAGGGACAGGCAGGCTTCACCTACACCGGCCCGGCCGCCTCGGCGGCGGACCGCATCGTGGCCTGCGCGGCTCGGCCCGACGAGCCCTGCCAGGTCACCGATCAGCAGGCCGGCACACCGGGGACCCAGTTCACCGGCCAGCCCCAGGTCACCTCCCGGGTGTTCGACACCGCCGCCAAGCGCTGGGTCACCCCGGACGAGCGCGCCGACAGCGTCACCTTCACGCAGAACCTTGCCGTGAACGCCGTCAGCACCCCGCATACCGCCACCGTCACCATCCGCGACGCGGGCAACCAGCCGGTGCAGGGCGCCAACGTGCGCTACGAGGTCTACCGCGCCCCGACGGAGGCGGGCACGTTCAGCGGCCCGGTAGAGCAGCACAACACCACCACGGACGCGCAGGGACGGGCCTCGTTCACCTACACAGGACCGAACGAGCCGGCGGTCGACCGTATCGTGGCCTGCGTGCCCCGGCAGGGCTCCTGTCAGGTCAACCCGGTACCGTTCACCGGCAATCCGCAGATCGGTGCGCAGCCGGGTGCGTTCGGCACCAAGCAGTGGGTGGTTCCCGCCGCGGCGGACTCGCTGGTGGCCAGCGCCTACGGTCTGGACGTCGACCTGCTGGGAGAAGAGGTCATCGAGCAGACGCCGTTCGTGGAGATCGCGATGCCTCCCCCGGCTGACCAGGAGGAGGCGACCGCCGAGCTGCTCGAGGTGCCGGAGTCGCCGCTGACCGAGATCGGCGCGCTGCGCGTGGCGGCCCGCGGCGACCTCGTCGTCGGGTTCGCCCAGGGCGACGCCGAGGCGGCCGACGTGGAGCTGCTGATGGGCATCGATGGGGACCAGCCGCTCATCACCGCCGACGCGATCCGGGCGGTGTCCACCTCGACGTGCCCGGGGCCGCAGACCCCCGAGGAGGCCGCCCTGGGATCCCAGTTCGTGAACCTCACCATCGGCGACACCGAAGTCCCCCTGGATCCCGGCATCAACTTCGAGGTCACCATCCCCGGCGTCGCCGAGGTCGTCGTCAACGAGGTGGTCGCCGATCCTCGAGGGGAGACCTTCGGCCACATCGTGCGGGGATTGCGCGTCACGCTGCTCCCCGGCGTCCCCGGCGTCCCCGACGTCCCCGACGTCGGCACACCGGCGACCGAGATCATCGTCGCCGAGGCCCACTCGGCGATCACCTGCACCAACGGCTAGCAGCTCGGAGTCGCGAACGCGAGGCTCGAGCAGCGGACCGAACGACCCTCCGCCCGCCCTTGCGCGCGCCGGATGGCGGTCAGCCGGAGCGGGGCCCTACCATGGCGGCCCCGCCGAGGAGCAACGTGAGCACCTTCCTTGACCAAGCGTGCGCCGCGGCGCGCACGCGCGTGGCCGAGGCCGGGCAGTCGGTCGATCTCGGTGCCCTGCGCGAGCGGGCGGCGGCCAGCCGCCCGCCGGCCTTCGCCGCCGCGCTCGCGGCGGCCGGCGTCACGGTCATCGCCGAGGTCAAACGGGCAAGCCCGTCCCGGGGCTCCATCGCGGAGATCCCCGACGCCGCCGCGCTCGCCGGGGCGTACGTGGAGGGCGGCGCGGGAGCGGTGAGCGTCCTCACCGAGCCGCACTGGTTCCGCGGATCGCTGGAGGACCTGGCGTCGATCTCCCGGTCGGTCGCGGTCCCGACCCTGCGCAAGGACTTCGTCGTGGACCCCTACCAGATCTGGGAGGCACGGGCGGCGGGTGCGGGGGCCGTGCTGCTGATCGTCGCCGCCCTCGACGACGCCCTGCTCGCCCGCCTCCTCGCGACGGTCGACGAGGTGGGCCAGGACGCGCTGGTCGAGGTGCACGACCTCGACGAGGCGCGGCGGGCCGCCGCCGCCTTCGCCGCCGCGGACACGCAGCGCCGGCCGGTGATCGGCGTGAACGCCCGGGACCTCGCCACGCTCGAGGTGGACCCGGATCGGTTCGCGGCCGTGCGCGACGCCCTCCCCGACGCGGCGCTGGCGGTGGCCGAGAGCGGCGTGCGCGGGCCCGACGACGTGCGTCGCCTGGCGGGTCTGGGGGCGGACGCCGTGCTCGTCGGTGAGCACGTCGCGCTCGCGGACGATCCCGCCGAGGCGGTCCGGGCGCTCGTCGAGGCCGGGCGCTCGGACGCGCAGACGCCGACCGGGGTGACGCCGTGACCGCCACGGAGCGCACTGACCTCGGCCACTACGGCCGCTTCGGCGGCCGCTTCGTGCCCGAGGCGCTGATCGCCGCGCTCGACGAGCTCGACGAAGCGTTCACCGCCGCGATGGCGGATCCCGCGTTCACCGGGCGTCTTGCCGCCGTGGCCCGCGACTACGGCGGCCGGCCGACGCCGCTGTACCGCGCCGAGCGGCTGTCGGCGCACGGCGGCGGTGCGCGGGTCTACCTCAAACGCGAGGACCTCGCCCATACCGGCAGCCACAAGCTCAACAACGTCCTGGGTCAGGGGCTGCTCGCGGCTCGCATGGGCAAGCAGCGGGTGATCGCCGAGACGGGCGCCGGCCAGCACGGCGTGGCGACCGCGACCGTGGCGGCCCTGCTCGGCCTGGACTGCGTCGTCTACATGGGCGAGGAGGACTGCCGCCGCCAGCGCCTGAACGTCGTGCGCATGCAGCTCATGGGCGCCGAGGTCGTGCCGGTCACCAGCGGCAGCCGCACCTTGAAGGACGCCATCAACGAGGCGATGCGCGACTGGGTCACCAACGTCGGGTCGACGCACTACCTCATCGGCTCGGTCGTCGGCCCGCATCCGTTCCCGCTGCTCGTGCGGGAGTTCCAGAAGGTGATCGGCGAGGAGGCGCGCCGCCAGATCCTCGACGTCGAGGGCCGCCTGCCCGACGCTGTCGTCGCCTGCGTCGGCGGGGGATCCAACGCGATCGGTGCATTCCACGCGTTCGTGCCCGACGATTCCGTCGCGCTGGTGGGCGTGGAGGCCGGCGGCGAGGGCCTGGACGGCGAGCGTCACGCCGCGACGCTGTCTGGCGGCAGCGAGGGCATCCTGCACGGAGCGCGGTCTTTCGTGCTCCAGGACGACTACGGGCAGGTCCGCCCGACCCATTCGGTGTCGGCTGGCCTGGACTACCCGGGCGTGGGACCGGAGCACGCGTGGCTGGCCGAGTCCGGACGTGCCAACTACGTCGCCGCCACAGACGACGAGGCCCTCGAGGGCTTCCGCCTCCTCTGCGAGCTGGAAGGCATCATCCCGGCCCTGGAACCCGCCCACGCCGTCCTGCCCGCGCTGGGCCTCGCCGCCGAGCTCGGCCCGGACGGTGTTGTCGTGCTGAACCTGTCGGGCCGGGGCGACAAGGACGTCGACGAGGTGCTCGAGGTCCTGCAGCGCCGGGAGCGCAGCGGTCGGGCGGGGGGGTGAGCGACGCGTCGCTGGTCGAGAAGACCGTGCGGGCGGCCAACGACGAGGGCCGCGCCGCGCTGGTCATCTACCTTCCCGCCGGCTACCCCGATCTCGACACCTCCCGCGCGTGCCTGGCTGCTGCGGCCGGCGCGGGCGCCGACCTGCTGGAGGTCGGCTTCCCCTACTCCGACCCGCTGATGGACGGCCCCGTCATCCAGGCCGCCTGCCAGGCGGCGCTCGAGCAGGGCTACACCCCGGCCGACGACCTCGCCATGTGCGCAGGTCTGACGGCCAACACCGACGTGCCGGCGCTGGTGATGACCTACTACAACCTGGTGTGGCACTACGGGGGCACCGAGCGGCTCGACGCGTTCGCCGCCGACGCGGCGGCGGCCGGCCTGGTGGGGGCCATCCTGCCCGACCTGCCCGCCGACGAGGGCGCGCCCTGGGCGGCGGCGGCCGCCGCCCACGGCCTCGCGACGGTGTTCCTCGCCGCCCCCACCTCCAGCGAGCAGCGTCTGCAGGCGGTGGCTGACGCCTCGTCGGGGTTCGTGTACGCCATCTCCACGCTCGGCGTCACCGGCGAGCGGGCGTCGCTGTCGGCGAAGGCCGCTCCGCTGGTGCAACGGGTGCGGGCCTGCACCGACCGACCGGTGTGCGTGGGCATCGGGGTGTCGACCCGCGCTCACGCCGCCGAGGTGGCCGACTTCGCCGACGGCGTGATCGTGGGATCGGCGGCGGTGCGAGCCGCTGGCGAGGGTGGGCCCGACGCGGTGGCCGCGCTGGTCACCGACCTCGCCGAGGGCTGCCGCCGGCGGTAGGTGCGCCGTGGCTTCGGCGCGGGCCTGCTCGTCGGCGGGTCCTGCTCGCTTCGCTCCCGTCCGCTCTCCTCCCAGACCAGCGCCTCCGCCCGCCTCCCTGTGCCGGCGCCGGGTGGTCAGCTCAGGCGGCCGACGACGACCACCGCGGCCAGGACGAGGGTGGCGATCAGCAGGGCCGCGCCGGTGATGCGCCGAAGACGCGTGGTGACGTCGGCGCCCACCGGGGCGCGGTCCGGGGTGGCGCGCGCCGGCGCCGCGCGATTGCGGGTCACGGGGTCGTCCTCGTCGGAGCTCTCGCCGCTGCGGCCGGGTGCGGGTGTCTCGCCGCTCACCTTCGCTCCGGCGTGCCGAGCTCAGCGCGGAGGGCCTCCTCGAGGTGGGGATGGCGGAAGTGGCAGCCCTGCGCCAGCGCACGCTCGGGGAGGATCCGCTTGCTGTGGAACAGCAGGGTGTCGGCCAGCTCTCCGAGGACGAGCTTCGGGCCGAAGCGAGGCACCGGCACGACCGCCGGCCGGCGGAGCACCCTCGCCAGTGCCCGGCTGAACTCGGCGTTGGTGACGGGTTCGGGGGCGACGGCGTTCACCGGGCCTTGCAGGGGTCCGTCTCCCATCGTGGCGCGGTACAAGGCCACCACGTCGTCGAGGGCGATCCACGGCCAGTACTGCCGGCCTGAACCGAAGCGCCCGCCCAGGCCCACTCGGAACAGCAGCAGGAGCCGCTTCATCGCCACGGCCTGACGAGCGAGCACCAGCCCGGTCCGCAGATGCGCGACCCGCACCCCCGCCTCGCGTGCCGGGTCGGCCGCGGCCTCCCAGTCCACGCAGACCTGCGCGAGGAAGGACGTACCCGGCCCGCTGTCCTCGGTGAGGACCTCGTCCCCCCGGTCGCCGTAGTAGTCGGCGCCCGAGGCGCACGCCAGCACGCCAGGGCCGCGGTCCATGGTGGCGAGGGTCTCGGCGAGCAGTCGGGTGCTCTCCACGCGGCTGTCACGGATGCGCCGCTTCTGCCCGTCGGTCCAGCGGCGTTCGCCGATGGGCTCGCCGGCCAGATGAACGACCGCGTCGACGTCTTGCAGGGCCTGCGGGTCCAGGTCGCCGCCCTCGGGATCCCAGGAGGCCTCGTCGGGCGCCCTCGACGGCCGGCGGACGAGCCGGGTGGTCCGGTGGCCGTCCTCGGTGAGCGACGCCACGAGCGCGGAGCCGATGAGACCGGTGGAGCCCGTGATCGCCACATGCATGCGGATGCCTCCCTTGCGGGAACCGACGCTACCGCACCCGATCATCCACAGGGTTGTGCACAACTGTGTGCAAGCAACCGGTAGCAGTCCCCGAGGCCGAAGAGATCAGTTCTCACTGTTGACCCTGCACCCAATCTGGTTTGCACGCTTTCTCCCATTGCCCGTGTGCGGTCCGGCGGTCGATCATGGGGGCATGCCCCGCCTCGGCCTCACGCCCGATCAGATCATGGTGAACACCTGGTGCAGCGACCGGGTGCCGCGCTACGCGACGACGCTACCGGGGTTGAACGTGCTGGTCGGCGAGACACTGGCGCTGGTCGGGGACGGTACGGCGGCGCTGCTCGACCACATCGCCGGCGAGCTCGACGACTGCCTGCCCGTGGAGGGCGCGGTCGCCGCGGCCGGCGGCACCCTGCGCATCCAGGCGGTCCAGGCAGCCCGCGTCGGTGTGCGGGCGCTGGCCATCACCGACCCCTTCGCCGGTGTCGGCGACCCGGCGGTCGCGCTGGCGTTAGCCGATCTTGCCGGCTTGGCCGACCTCGGTCTCACCACGGTCGTGAGCGTCGCCGACGTCACCCTGGCCGCCCTCTTCGCCGACCGTGTCGTGGTGGTGTCGGATGCCCGGCCCCAGGTGGCCTACCCGGTGCTCGCGCCGACGCCGCGCGCTGTCGTCGACGTGAGGCCGATCACCGAGCGGGTCACCGCGCGTCTGGCGGTCGGGGTCTAGCAGCCCTCAGGTAGCGGAGCGATAGGGCCCCTACCAGCCCTGGGGTGGCCGGCCTGGGGTGCTCTGCGGCGGGCGGCGTGGGTTACCCTGCCCGTCCGTAGCCGAGTGGTCAGGGGATGCGCATGATCGTCGACTCGCTCGTGGGTCTCGTGGGCGAGACCCCCCTGGTGCGAATGACCCGCTTCAGCGCCTCGGTCCCGCCGACGCTGATCGCCAAGGTGGAGTGGCTGAACCCCGGCGGCAGCGTGAAGGACCGCATCGGCATCGCCATGATCGAGGCGGCCGAGCGTGCCGGTCATCTTCGTCCGGGTGGGACCATCGTCGAGCCGACGAGCGGCAACACCGGTGCGGGCCTTGCGATCGTGGCTGCCCAGCGCGGGTACCGGTGCGTGTTCGTCATGCCCGACAAGATGAGCCAGGAGAAGATCAACCTCCTGCGCGCCTACGGCGCCGAGGTCGTCGTCTGCCCCACGGCCGTGGAGCCCGACGACCCACGCAGCTACTACCGCACCGCCGAGCGGCTCGCCGCGGAGATCCCCGGCGGCTTCCAGCCCAACCAGTACGCCAACGACGCCAACCCCGAGGCGCACTACCGCTCCACCGGCCCCGAGCTGTGGCGACAGACCGGCGGGGACATCGACGTGTTCGTCACCGGGGTCGGCACCGGCGGGACCATCAGCGGAACCGGGCGCTACCTGAAGGAGCAGAACCCCGACGTCGTCGTGGTGGGAGCGGACCCGAACGGCTCGCTGTACTCGGGCGAGGAGGCGAGGCCCTACCTCGTCGAGGGTGTGGGCGAGGACTTCATCCCCGACACCTTCGACCCGAGCGTGGTCGACCGCTACGTCACGGTCAGCGACCGCGACGCGTTCCTCACCACGCGCCGGCTCGCCCGTGACGAGGGCATGCTCGTCGGCGGTTCGGGCGGCCTGGCGGCGTGGGCGGCCTTGCAGGTGGCCGCCGAGCACCCCCCCGACGCCACCATCGTGGTGCTGTTGCCCGACAGCGGGCGCAACTACCTGTCGAAGATCTTCAACGACGAGTGGATGGCCGCCAACGGCTTCCTCGACAAGAAGGGGGTCGCTGCCCGGGTCGCCGAGGTCCTCGCCGCGCGCCGCGGGGACCTGCCCGCGATCGTCCACGTCCATCCCGACGAGCCGGTCCGCGAGGCGATCGCGACCCTGCACCGCTACGGCGTCAGCCAGATGCCGGTCGTGAAGCGCGACAGGCTGGAGTCCCGCGACGACGTGCTCGGCAGCATCGCCGAGCGCGGACTGCTCGACCGGGCCTACCGCGACACCGGGGTGCTCGACCAGACGGTCGGCGAGCTGATGGACGAGCCCCTGCCCATGGTCGACGCCCGCGACACCGTCGACCATGCGATGGCGGTGCTCACCGCACAGGCGCCGGCGGTGCTCGTCTGCCAGGGACCGATGCCCGTGGGGGTGCTCACCCGCGCGGACGTGCTCGACTTCCTCCTGGAAGGGCCGGAGGCGTAGTGGACGACCAGTACGGTTTCGCCACACGAGCCATCCACGCCGGTCAGGAGCCCGATCCGCAGACCGGCGCCGTGGCGGTCCCCGTCTACCAGACGTCCACCTTCGCCCAGACCGAGGTCGGCCGCCATCGCGGCTATGAGTACGCCCGCAGCGGCAACCCGACCCGCGACGCGCTGGAGACGGCGCTGGCCTCGCTGGAGGGCGCAGCCCATGGGTTCGCGTTCGCGTCCGGCCTTGCCGCGGGCGACGCGGTGGTGCGCACGCTGGCCCCCGGCGATCACGTCCTGATCGCCGACGACGTGTACGGGGGGACCTACCGCCAGTTCGCCCAGGTGCACGGGCCCTGGGGCCTCGCCTTCGACCCCGTGGATCTCGGGGACCTCGACGCGGTCGCCGCAGCATGGCGCGATGAGACGCGGATGCTGTGGATCGAGAGCCCCACCAACCCGCTGCTCACCGTGTTCGACATCGCCTCGCTGTCCGCGCTCGCCCATGACCGGGGCGCTGTGGTCGTCGTGGACAACACCTTCGCAACGCCCTACCTGCAGCAGCCGCTGGCGCTCGGCGCCGACGTGGTCGTGCACTCGACCACCAAATATCTCGGAGGCCACAGCGATGTGGTCGGCGGCGCGGTCCTGCTGGACGACGACGCGCTCGCGCAGCGCATCGGCTTCCTGCAGAACGCCGTCGGCGGGGTCCCCGGGCCCTGGGACGTCTGGCTGACGCTGCGAGGTGTGAAGACGCTGCCGGTGCGCATGCGCGCCCACTGCGCGGGCGCTAGAGCCGTCGTGAGCGCCCTGCTCGAGCACCCCGCCGTGATCGGCGTGCTGTACCCGGGACTGCCCGACCACCCCGGGCACGCCGCCGCGGCCCGGCAGATGCGCGACTTCGGCGGGATGGTGTCGTTTCGCACGGCCGACGCCGAGGCGGCGGTGAAGGCCTGCGCCCGCTTCAAGGTCTTCACCCTTGCCGAATCGCTCGGCGGGGTGGAGTCGCTCGTGGAGCATCCCGGCCGCATGACCCACCTGTCCACTGCCGACTCGCCGGTGGCGGTCCCCGACGACCTCGTGCGCCTGTCCGTCGGCATCGAGGACCCCGAGGACCTCGTCGCCGACCTCAACCAGGCCCTCGGCTAGCCGCTACCGGTCGCCGGGTCCACCTCGATAGGCTGGCCGGGATGAGCATGTTCGTGGACCAGGTGAAGGTGCACGTCGCCGGCGGCCGCGGGGGCAGTGGCGTCACCTCGTTCGCGCGCCAGCCCTTCGAGCCGAAGGGCCGCCCCGACGGAGGCGATGGTGGCCATGGGGGGTCGGTCGTCCTGCGGACGTCCACCGATGTGGCGACGCTGGTCGACTACCACCATCGCCCGCACCGCAAAGCCGGCAACGGTCGGCACGGCGAGGGAGACCAGCGCCGCGGCGCCGACGGCGAGGACGTCGTGCTGCTCGTCCCGGTGGGTACCGTGGTCCGCGACGCCGACGGCGAGGTGCTCGGGGACCTCGTGGCCGACGGTCAGGAGCTCGTCGCGGCCCCGGGCGGTCGGGGAGGGCGGGGCAACGCCGCGTTCAAGAGCGCGCAGCGCCGCGGGCCACGCTTCCACGAGCTCGGTGAGCCCGGCGTCGAGCGCTGGCTGGTCCTCGAGCTGAAGCTCGTCGCCGACGTCGCCCTCGTCGGCTACCCGAACGCCGGCAAGTCCTCGCTCATCGCCCGCCTGTCGGCGGCCAAGCCCAAGATCGCCGACTACCCCTTCACGACGCTGACGCCCAACCTCGGCGTGGTGCGCACGGGCGCCGGCGACCACCTCGCCGGCGGGGGCGGTGGGGGCAGCGCGGACACCGACGAGGTGGACTACGTGATCGCCGACGTGCCGGGGCTCGTGCAGGGGGCCAGTACGGGACGCGGCCTCGGTCACGAGTTCCTGCGCCACGTCGAGCGTGCCGGAGTGCTGGTCCACGTCCTCGACTGCGCCAGCTACGAGCAGCGCGACCCGCGGGCGGACCTGGAGACGATCGTCGGCGAGCTCACCGCCTACCAGGCCGACCTCGTCGAGCGGCCCTCGCTTGTATGGCTGAACAAGGTCGACGCCGACCGCGACACTGCCGAGATCGTGCGGCCGGACCTCGAGGAGGCCGGCTGGGAGGTGCTGGCGGGCAGCGCGGTCACCGGGGAGGGGCTCGCGCGCCTGCGCCACCGTCTCGCGGCGCTGGTCACGCTCGCTCGCGTCCAGCGTCGGGAGGCTCGGGAGGAGGGCGCCGACGACCGGCCGGTGCTGCGACCCGCGGGCGACCGACGAGGCGAGGGCTTCGCGGTGACCCGCATCGGCGAGGGATACCGGGTGAGCGGCGAGCGCGTCGAGCGCTGGGTGGTGATGACGGATCTCGACAATCCCGAGGCGGTGCGCCACCTGCAGGGGCGCCTGGTGCGCGCCGGCGTCGAACGCGCGCTTGCCCGGGCCGGCGCGAGGCCCGGCGAGGACGTGGAGATCGCCGGGGCCGTGTTCACCTTCGACCCGGATCTGGCGGACGTGCCGGCCGACCCCGACCAGGCGGCCGACCCCGACCAGGCGGCCGACCCCGACCAGGCGGCCGATCCGGGCCAGGCGGCCGACGAGGGCCCTCCTTGAGCGAGCCCCGCTTCCCCCGTCCGAGGCGGGTGGTGGTGAAGGTCGGCTCGTCGAGCCTGCGTGACGCCGCCGGCGGGCTCGACCGTGACCTCATCGCCGACCTCGTCACGCAGCTGGTCGCCGTGCGGGACAAGGGCACAGAGGTCGTGCTGGTCTCCAGCGGTGCGGTGGCCGCAGGCCTGCGCCCCCTCGGCCTGCTGCGTCGGCCGACAGACCTGCCCGGTCTGCAGGCGGCCGCAAGCGTCGGTCAGGGCATCCTGGTGCACACCTACCAGCAGTCCTTCGCCGTCCACGGCATGGTCTGCGGGCAGGTGCTGCTCACCCCTGACGACGTCATCCAGCGTGCGCGCTACCTGAACGCCCGCCAGACGTTCGAGAAGCTGCTGGAGCTCGGGGCGGTCCCCCTGGTGAACGAGAACGACACCGTGGCCACCGACGAGCTGCGCTTCGGCGACAACGATCGGCTGGCGGCCCTTGCCGCCAGCATGCTCGGGGCTGACCTGCTCGTGCTGCTGTCCGACGTGGACGGGCTGCTCGCCGGGGACCCGGCCCAGGTGCCCGACCTGCCGGTGCTCGAGCGGGTCGACGACCTGACGTCCCTCGACGCCCGCCACTTCGGCCGCTCGGGCTCCGACGTCGGCAGCGGCGGTATGGCCAGCAAGCTCGAGTCGGTGCGAATCGCCACTTTCAGCGCGGCCCACGCGGTCATCGCCAACGCCCGCAGGCCCGGGGTGATCCGCGAGGTCGTGGCGGGTGGGCACCTCGGCACGTGGTTCCCTCCGAGCAACCGACGACCGGAGAGCCGCAAGCTGTGGATCGCCTTCGCCACCGCGCCGCAGGGTTCGGTGCACGTCGACGAGGGGGCCGTTCGGGCGCTGGTCGAGGGCAACAAGTCGCTGCTCGCCGCCGGTGTCGTCGGGGCCTCCGGCGACTTCGCGGCGGGTGATGCGGTCGATGTGGTGGGACCGGGGGACCGGGTGGTGGCCCGGGGCCTGGTCGCCTACGACCGCGACGACGTGGAGCGGCTGCTCGGCCGGTCGACGGCAGCGGTGTCCGCCGAGCTCGGCGCCGCGTACGCCCGTGCGGTCATCCACCGCGACTCGCTGGTCGTCATGGCCTGAGGGAGCCGCGCCGAGCTGCACGCGGGGCTGCAGCCGTCGGCCAGGTGCAGACCGGCGGTTTCGCTGTCATGCTTTGCCCATGCGTCGCACCGCGTCTTGGGCCGTCCTCGTGCTGTCGGCTCTGCTCGTGGCGGCGGTTCCACCGCCCAACGACCCCCTCGTCCCCGAGCAGTGGCACCTGCCGCACGTGGGGGCGTTCGACCTGTGGTCCGGGGGTCGGGGCGCCGGGACGGTCGTGGCGGTGGTCGACACCGGAGTCGACGGGACCCATCCCGATCTGCAGGGCCGGGTCACCAGTGGTATCGATCTGGTGAACCGCGGCACTCCGCCCGACGACCCCAATGGCCACGGCACCCTGGTCGCGGGGGTGATCGCGGCCACGGCGGGCAATGCGATCGGCGGAGCCGGTGTGGCTCCCGTGACGGTCATCATGCCCGTGCGGGTCCTCGACGCGGCCGGCAACGGGACCTCGCGTGAGGTGGCCGAGGGCATCCGCTGGGCCGCCGCCAACGGGGCCCATGTCATCAACCTGAGCCTGGCCGAGGCGCCGGGCATGGTCGGGGACCCCTCGCGGGTCATCGGCTCGGACGTCGAGGCGGCGATCAACGAGGCGCACGCCCGTGGCGCCGTCGTCGTGGCGGCATCGGGCAACGAGGGGCGCCTCAGCACGCCCTACTCCCCGGGCCTGCCGGTCATCGTCGTCGGTGCCAGCGACCGGGGCGACGGCGTGTGGCCCCACTCCAACCGGGACGAGCGGACGTTGTTCGCTCCCGGCGTGGAGATCATCTCGACCTACACCCAGCACGGGTACGCGCGCTCCGACGGCACATCGTTCGCCGCGCCGATCGTGTCGGCGGGCGCGGCGGTCCTGCGCGGGGTCGGGCTGAGGGGGGAGGAGATCCGGGAGCGCCTGCTCAGCACGGCGCGGCCG
>Ga0247713_1000392_pt1 | contig 28034 bp, 30 predicted proteins | sample 21E_NmetaG_FD_189936 | JGI IMG/M metagenome (GOLD analysis project Ga0247713, IMG submission 189936) | Soil microbial communities from hillslope of Landscape Evolution Observatory, University of Arizona, Oracle, AZ, United States - 2-1-E_N | ecosystem: Engineered > Artificial ecosystem >... | reverse complement strand
CCCGGCCGTTAGGGTGTCGGAGATGAGGAAACGGTCCGCAGCGACAACGCTCGCGGCGATTCTGATGGTCGCGGCCGCGGGGCGGGGAGGGGCGACGCCCGCGCCGGGAGCGGTTCCGTCCCAGTGCCTTCGCACATCGGCCGGCTACCGCTGCACGATCGGTCCCTTCGACGTCGAGGCGGACGAGACGATCGAGATGATGACCGGCGTGGCCGCGCCGTCGGAAGCGGGCTACATGACCTGGGCCCGGGCAAAGCTCGTCGACGGCTCGGGCGGGGCGGTCGGATCCGATCTCGTTCACCTGCATCACGCGGTGTGGCTCAACCCCTATGAAAAAGACATGACCTGCGACTCCTACGACGGCGGCCTCTTGCCGGGCTACGAGCGCTTCTTCGCCACCGGCAGTGAATCCACCAAGGTCGACCTGCCGAGCGGCTACGGATACTTCTGGGACCCACAGGTAAGCCAGCCCACCACGCAGTCGGCCCCGTGGTGGGCTTTCGTCACCCACCTCGACGGGATGGACGGGGCGTCGGAGGTCTTCATCCAGGTCGACATGGGCTTCGTGCCCGAGGCCGAGGCAGAGGGCATCACAGACGTCGACATGGCCTGGTTCGACGTGCGCAACTGCAGTTCCCAACCGGTGTTCGACGTGCGCAAGGGCAGCGGACGAAACGGCGTCCACCGGGAAAATTGGACCTACGAGATGCCCCGCGGAGGTCGCTTCGTGTTCTTGGCCGGGCACCTGCACGACGGAGGCCTGCGAATCTCGTTGAAGAACCTCACAACCGGCCGAAACGTCTATACCTCGACGGCGACTTACGCGTCCCATCACGATCCACGGCATCTCACGAAGATGTCGTCGTGGTCGGGAGCCCCCGGGATCAAGGTGGCCGCGGGCGACAAGCTTCGCCTCACCGCCGTCTACGACAGCACCCGCGCTCGCAACGACGTGATGGGCATCATGGGAGCGGCCTTCGTTCCCGAGTGATGCGGCGAACGATTACGGATTCGTCGCGAGCGCGACTGCCACCGCAACGCCGCCGTCGTGCGAGATCGAGATCGGAACGACTTTTCCGTCGACCGTGGCAACCGGTTTTCCCGATGGACGCCGCTCGATCTCGATGCGGCGCGCCCAGCCGACCAGCGCCCCGAGTTCTAGGGCTTTGATCACGGCCTCCTTGGCCGCGAGGGTTCCTGCGAGATGGCGCGCCGGATCCGTGCGAGCGGCGCAATACGTTCGCTCCGACTCGCTGAAGAGCCGACCCTCGAGCCCCGGCGAGCGCGCCAGCGTGGTGCGCAGCCGCTCCACGTCCACGACGTCGACGCCCAGCATCACGCGAGCAAACTCGCGCCGCCGTCGACGACGAGCGTGTGGCCGGTCACCATGCGGGCGGCGTCCGAGGTGAGGAAGCGGACCGCATCGGCAACGTCCGCCGGCGATGCGAGGCGTCCGGCGGGCGTCTTGGCGCGCCCCTCGGCAAGCATCGCTTCGCGCATCGGGAAGTGCTTCAACGCATCGGTGTCGACGACGCCGGGCGACACGCAGTTGACGTTGACGTCGGGCGCCAATTCGACGGCGAGATATCGCACGAGTGCTTCGATGGATGCCTTGGAGGCGCCGACTACCGCGTAGCCGGGCAGGACGCGGTTGGCGCCGCCCGACGACATCGCAACCATCCACCCGCCTTCGGTCATCAGCGGACGCGCTCGGCGCGCGCACAGGAGAAGGGCGCGCGCGTTTGCGTTCATCGTCCACTCCCACGCGCGCTCGTCGAGATCGGCAACGGGACGGATGACTCCGGTGGCCGCATTGGACACGAACACGTCCAGCCGGCCGAAGGTCTCGGCAACCCGCTCGAACATCACGTCGATGTGCCCGACGTCGCCGACGTTCGACCGAAGCGGAACGCACTTCACACCTTCGCCCTCGATCTCGCCCGCGGTTTCTTCCGCCGCGCGCCGGTTACGAAGGTACGCAATGACGACGTTGGCGCCGCGGCGGGCGAGCATGAGCGAGACCGCGCGCCCGATGCCGCGCGATCCACCGGTTACGAGAGCAACGCGGCCGTCGAGGTCCTTCGTCACGATGTCTTCCGAAACGCGAGACAGGCATTCTGGCCGCCGAAACCGAACGAGTTGCTGAGCGCGGTCGCCACCGGTTCATCGCGTGGCCCGTCTGGAACGTAATCGAGATCGCATTCCTCATCGGGCTCGTCGAGATTGATCGTGGGAGGAATGAAAGAGCGCTCGATCGCAAGGGCGCAAACTGCAGCCTCCACCGCTCCCGCGGCGCCGAGCAGGTGCCCGGTCTGGGACTTCGTCGACGAGATCGGGATCCGCTTCGCCTCGACTCCGAACAGAGACTTGATTGCGCCGGTCTCGACGCGATCGTTATAGGGAGTGCTGGTCCCGTGCGCGTTCAAGTAGTCGACCTCCGACGGCGACAATCGGGCATCGGCGAGAGCCGCTCGCATCGCTGCCTGCGCCCCCTTGCCTTCGGGATCCGGCTGTGTCACGTGAAACGCGTCTGCGCTCGCGCCGTAGCCTGCAAGTTCGCAGAAGATGCGCGCGCCCCGTGCCTCGGCGACCGATCGCCGCTCCAGGACGAGGATCCCGGCGCCCTCGCCGAAGACGAAGCCGTCGCGGTCCTTGTCGAACGGACGGCTGGCGCGCTCGGGGTCGTCGTTGCGGCGGCTGAGCGCTCCCATGCGCGCGAACGCGCTGACCGCCAGCGGCGTCAGCGCGGCCTCGGTTCCGCCACACAACATGACGTCGCACAGCCCGGCCGCCAGATAGCGATACGCCTCCCCGATCGCGTGGGCGCCGGTGGCGCATGCCGATGAGGTGGCGAAGTTCGGCCCGGTCATGCCGAAGCGCATGGCAACCGCGCCGGCGGCGGCGTTGGGCATGAGCTTCGGGATCATGAACGGACTGACGCGGCGGGGACCGCCCTGCAAGAAAGCATCGTGTTCGCGCTCGATCGTCGCGATACCCCCGATCCCCGATCCGATGATGACACCGGTCTTGTCGGGCGCATCCGAAGGCGTCTCGAGGCCCGCATTTTCGAGTGCGAGCGCGGCCGCCGCCACCGCCATGTGGGTGAAGCGGTCGTTGCGTCCCACCTCGCGCGCGGGCAGATATTTGGTCGGGTCGAAGTCCCGAACCTCCGCACCGATACGAACGGGGAGCTCCGTGGCGTCGAACGCAGTTAGTGGGCCGGTTCCGGAGCGGCCGTCCGTGAGTCCCTCGACAAACGCGTCGACGCCCGAACCGATCGGCGTGACGACGCCGATTCCGGTAACGACCACCTCCTCGCGGCTCACGCCCCGACCGCCACCTTCCGCTCGACGAGGTCGACCGCGTCGTTCACCGTTCGCAGCCCTTCGAGGTCCTCATCGGGGATCTCGATTCCAAAGTGCTCCTCGAGCCCGAGCGTCAACTCGGTCACATCGAGTGAGTCGAGTCCCACGTCATTTGCCAGATCGGCCTCGGGTGTGACCGCGTCGGCATCGAGGCCCCGGCCGACCAGGTGATCCTTCACGACTCCAAAGATTTCTTCGCGACTGCTCATGCAATGCTCCTTTCCTCAGGCGGTCATGCCGCCGTCGACTACGAACGTTGCTCCGGTGATGTACGCGGCGTCGTCCGAGCACAAGAAGCGGACGACCGACGCCACTTCGTGAGGCTGTCCGGCGCGCCCCACAGGGACACTGCGCACCAATTCTTCGTAACGCTCCCGGGGAAGGTTCGTCGTGAGCTCCGTTTCGACCAGACCCGGCGCAACTGCGTTCACCGTGATCCCCTTCCCCGCGACCTCGCGCGCAAGCGAACGGGTCAATCCCAGCACACCGGCTTTGGCCGCGGCGTAATTGGTTTGCCCGGGGCTACCCTGAGTCCCCACGATCGACGACACGTTCACGATGCGCCCGGCGCGGGCGCGCAACATATTTCGCAGGGCACGCTGCGAGCATGCGAACGTCCCGAACAGATTCGTACGAACCACACGATCCCATTGCTCGGCGCGCATTCGCAGCGCAAGCCCGTCTGCCCTCACACCGGCGTTGTTGACGAGCACACCTACGGGCCCCACGGCTTCCTCGATCTCGGAGAAGAGACGTTCCACCGCAGCCTCGTCGCCGACGTCCGCCCCCACGCAGATGCCCTCGCCGCCCTCGGTCTCGATCAACCGCAGCGTTTCCTTGGCTCCGTCGGCGTCACTGTTGAAGTTGACCGCCACGACACAACCGGCCTCTGCCAACGTAACCGCGATCGCGCGGCCGATCCCGCGTGACGCGCCGGTGACGAGCGCAACGTCAGACACGCGCGACCTCCTTGACACCGGCCGCGGCTACCGACTCGGGCTGCACGCCCCACCGAGTGAGCCCGGCTCCCCACGCGAATCCGGCGCCGAACGCGGCCAGCACCACCAAGTCGTCGTCGAGGAGCGTCCCCTGTTGCACCGCATCGGCAAGCGCGAGGGGAATAGATGCTGCCGACGTGTTTCCGACCTTCGCTATGTTCGTGATCACCTTGTGCTCGGGAAGACCGAGCCTCTCCCCCACCGCTCGCAAAATCCGTGCATTGGCCTGATGCGCCACGACGAGGTCGACTTCATCGGCCCGCACGTCTGCGGCGGCGAGGACCTCTCTGATCGACGACGCCATTCCCGAAACCGCATGCCGGTAGACCTCGCGGCCGCTCATCTTGATGAGGTTCGTCTCGGGGGGCATCGACAACAATTCCCACTGCGAACCATCCGCATGAAGCCGGAACGGACCTATCCGGGGCTCGTCGCTCGCTTCGACAACCACGGCGCCGGCACCATCTCCGAACAGCACACACGACTTGGCGTCGTCGTAGTCGGTGACACGCGACATGAGGTCGGCGCCGATAAGCAGCACACTGCGCGCCGCACCCGATTCGACGAGGGCGGTTGCTTGGGCAAGCCCGTAAAGAAAGCCCGCACAACCGGCGTTGAGGTCGTAGGCGCCCGCGCCGGCGAGGCCGAGAGCGGCGGCCGCCCGCGGAGCGACGCCCGGCAAGCGGAGGTCGGGCGTGAACGTTGCACACACCACCATGTCGACCTCGGAGATTCCGGCCGAGCCCAGTGCGACGGCGCCGGCCGAGACTGCGAAGTCCTGGATCGTCTCGTCGTCCGCGGCGATGCGCCGCTCCCGAATCCCGGTTCGTTCGACGATCCAGTCTTCGGTGATCTCGAGGGAGCTTGCGAGCGCCTTGTTATCGAGAACCTGCTCGGGAAGCGCCACGCCGAGCCCGGTGAGGACCGCACCCATCAGCAGCCCCAGATCCAGAAAAGTCCCTCGCCGGAATGTACGGGTTGGCCCGGGAGCGCGAGCATGCCCATGACCCACCCTCGATGCGGCGACAAGACCGGGACGACGTCGCCCCCGGCGTCGATCTTCGCGAGCACGCCGCCGGGCTCCACCCACTCGCCCTCGGACGTGAACACCTCGGGGGCGAGAGGCACGAACTTTCCCGCAGACGGAGACACGACCACGCGCTCCCTGATGGGAGCCTGATCCGATACGACGATTACGTCTTCCACCGTTTCATGCATGAGCGACCTCGACCCGACGCTCGAGCATGCGGAAGGTCTTCTCGGCGAGTCCTGCGACCACCCGTCCGGGGCCGAAGTCGTGGACCTCGCGGGCACCTTCGTGCCACAGCCATTCCATCGATTCCCGCCAGCCGACGCGGTCCACGACCTGATCGACCAGCAAGCGCCGAATCTCGCCCGGTGCTCGATAGGGACGGGCGGTGATGTTCGAGACGACGGGAACGTGCGGGCTGCGGATATCGACATGATCGAGCGCATGACGAAGCGCCGATTGCGCCCCCGCCACCGCGCCCGAGTGAAATGCACCGGACACCTCGAGCAATATTGCCCGACCGCCTGCGTCACGCGCCGCGGCTCCGGCTGCGGCGAGACCGGCCTCGGTTCCCGACAGAACCACCTGCCCGGGCGCGTTGTCGTTGGCGACGACGCAGCCGGAACGCCGCGCGACTTCGAGCGCTCCGTCGAAGTCGAGGCCAAGGAGAGCCACCATGCCGCCGGGTGAAGCCTTGGCGGCGCGCTCCATGGCCTCGCCCCGCACCGCAACCGCGCACAGCGCGTGCGGAAACGAGATTGCGCCGCCCGCAACCAGAGCGGCATATTCACCAAGACTGTGTCCGGCAAATGCATCGAACGTCGCGCCTTCGTCGGCGGCCCGGCGCCACGACCGCACCGAGGCGACGAATATCGCCGGCTGCGCAAGTTTCGTCGGCAGCGGTGCGCCTTCTCGGCGCGCCGCGATGCTCACACGAGCTCGCAGGTCGTATCCGAGCAGCTCATTTGCTTGCTCTACGTGCTCATCGCCGCGCGGAAGCGCGTCCAGAACCTGCTGCGCAGGCACCCCTTGTCCCGGAAAAACTCCTGCCTTCATCAAATTCCCTTCCGGCGCTTGCGCCTGGCGATCGTGTAGGTCGTGGCTCCTGCGATTCCCGCGCCCGCCGCTACCGATCCGGCGACGAGGAACCTGCGCGTCCACTCGGAGGACGAGTCGGTCACGGAAACGAGCAGCAAAGGAGTGCTCTTCAAAGACTTCAGCAACTCATCGAAGAAACCCGGTCGGGGTGAGACCATGCGGAGAGCCGACGAGATCAGCGTGTCCGGGTCGGTCACAAGAGATCGTTTCCTTGAAGAGAACCCCGCAGGCGTGCGCGTGCGCGATGGAGCAGGATGCGGACCGCCCCCCGGCTCCGCCGCGTCGCCCGCGCAATCTCTTCAGTCGTGAGATCGTCTGCATACCGGAGCGCGACTACCTCTCGCTGAGCTGCCGGGAGCTCCGCCACCTTCTTCCACACCTCGCTCAAAGCATCCTTCGAGATGGCGCGGGAAGCGGGGGAGGGAGAAGGATCTTCTTCATCGGGAAGGTGTTCGACCGTGACCGACCGATCGCGCCGAGCCCGCCAGCTCACGACGATGTTGTGGGCGATGCGATAAAGCCACGAGCGATACGAGCCGTCCGCCCGAAAGCTGCCTGCGGACGAAAGCGCGTTGAAGAACACCTGTGCGGTCAGATCCTCGGCGGTCGCGTCGTCCGGAGTTTGGGACCTCACGAATCTGTAGACCGTCGGCAGGAACCTGCGGTAGAGCTCGGCGAAGGCCTCGAAATCGGTCGCGGCACAGATCGCGAGGGTGTCGTCGTCGATGTGGAGCAAACTCGGGGCGGTGCTCGACGCCATGCGCGCAACCTCCCTTCATCAGACTAGCTTCGGTTTCTAACAAGACCCCCGTCGTAAGTGCAGACTCCGCCCGCGACGAACCGTTACCCGAATCGGCGAAGGTTTCCCTCTTTTTTACGATGTCTCTGATTTTTCTTTCGATGTCTCCGAACCCACGGTCAAGAATCGGCGCAACTCTCCGAACGCCCGGTCGGAGAACCGGGCATTTCCCCCGACCGCACGGTCAAGGAGAAGACGTACGATGGCGACGAGATGCAGCCAACGATCACACCCGAACGCACGGAGGACATCTCGAACGACCAGTCGGCGCAGGCCGATCGGCCGTGGCTCGTGATCGTGTGGAACGATCCGATCAACCTCATGTCGTACGTCACGTACGTACTTCAGAAGCTGTTCGGGTATTCGAGAGACAAAGCAACACAACTCATGCTCCAGGTTCACAACCAGGGCAAGTCGGTGGTGTCCAGTGGGGCGCGCGAAAAGGCCGAGCTCGACTGTTACCGGCTCCACGCCTACGGCCTGTGGGCGACCATCAGCAAGAGCGAGTGATGCCGACGATCGATCGGGATGCGAACGGCAACATTCGGGTCGGGCTCGAGGAGTACGAGGCGGAGTTGCTCAGACGCCTTGCGGGCGAGATGAAACTCCTATTGGATGCCGACATCCCGCGTTCGGACCCGGTGGTAAACCGCTTGTTTCCCGCCGCGTACGCGGACCCCGACGAGGAGCGGGCTTACCGGCGCATGACGAAAGACGATTTGCACGACGCCAAGCAGGTGGCCCTGACATCCGTCTCGGAAAGCTTGGGTGAGACAGGTTCGGTCGAGGCCACGCTCGCATCAGGCGAAGTCGACGCATGGCTGACGTTTCTCACCGATTCACGGCTCGCGCTCGGCACCCGGCTCGATGTGGACGAAGAATCGATGTCCCACGATGTGGATCCGGACGCGCCGGACGCGGTCGCAATGTCGGTGCTGCACTGGCTCGGATTCCTTCAGGAAAGCTTGCTGGAGCACGTGTCACAGGGCTCGTAGGCCCGCTAAGAAATCGCAGTGCGAAGAAGGTCGATATCGTCGCCGATGCGCTCCCACGGCGTCTCGCAGATGAGAACCTGCGCCCGAGACGCGTTCACCATGTGCAGCAACGCCTGATTGTCGATCTTGCCGGAGGCAAAGTTCGCGTGGCGGTCCGCTCCCGAACCCGCCGCATCACGCGAGTTGTTGCAGTGGACGACGTCGATCTTGCCGACGGCGGCCAGTGTCCGCTCGACCACATCCGACAGATCCTCCCCCGCCGCGTGCGCATGGCAGGTGTCGAAGCAAAAACCTGGATTCAAAATACCGACCGAATCCCACAGGCGGGCCAGATCCTCCACGTACCGCGCAACCGCATTGGTTCCGCCGGCGGTGTTCTCGATCAACACCGGCACATCGCTTTCGATCTGCTCGAGCGCCTTCCTCCAACGAAGGAATCCTTCTCCCACGCCGTCCTCGGCATGACCGCCGTGGACGATGAGCCCGGAAGCACCTATCGCATGCGCGCAGTCGAGGGACTGCTGAAGCAGTTTCCGGCTGGGAATCCTGATCCGGTTGTTGGGGGATGCAACATTGATGAGATACGGCGCATGCACGTAGATCGGCACGCCCGCACCATTGAGCTCGGTGGCGTCCTCCCGCGGCGGCGGCTTCCGGAACGACTGGGGGTTCCCGACGAACATCTGAATGCAGTCGGCGCCGACCTCCTCCGCCTCTTGCAACGGCAAGAGGCCCGGAACGTGGGCACCGATGATCATCTTGCGACGCTACCAAGAGGAGGCGCCCCCCGGTCATCGCCACCTCATCCTGCGCTTGCACGCGTGCGCGCGATGGACGATGATCTTGCAACCTATGAAGCTGCTGCGCGACATCGCCGTTAGCCACCTGCTCACGGTGGCGCCCGACGCCACCTTACGGCGCGCCGCGCGCATAATGACCGATCGCGGAGTGGGTGCAGCCGTCGTAATGGAGAACGAGCGGGTTGCCGGAATCGTCACCGAGCGCGACATGCTTCACGCGATCGCGGAGGGCACCGACATGGAATCGGTGACGGTCGGCGACGTCATGACACGCGACGTCGTGTCGGGCGCGCCGGGATGGCATGTCCTCCAAGCGGTTCAAACGATGACAGAACATCGCTTCCGACACCTGCTGGTCACCGAAATGGACGAGCCCGTCGGAATCGTTTCGCTGCGCGACTTGATGGACGCGGTCGTTGAAATGGTTCAGGAGGCGGACGCCTCGGCGTGACGCGCAAGCCGATCGAGAGCAGTTCGCTGCATGTGAATGAGACGTCGTCTCAAAAAGACTGACAGCAGACGCCCCATCATTCCCGTCGGAAGTTGGGTGGTCATCCGGTGCGTGACCCGCGTCCCGTTCGAACTGGGCTCGAACGAAAACGCGATGTGAAGATTCACACCGACGACGACGTCCTCTTCGAAACGACCGTCACCCACCTCCGTGATGGTGCTGTGCCCGCGGACCTCGAAACCGAGCATGTCGGCATCCCCTCGAACCACGTCGTCCTTCTCGAGCTCCGACGATCCCGACGCCGACCGAATTTCCGGTTGCCACTCCGGCCACGAGGATGCATCGCGGACGACGGCAAGCACGTCGTCGGGATGAGCGGCGATGAGCCGGGAGCGGGTCGAGAAGAAGGTCGAGGACACACGGGTAAGGGTAGTGGAGGAGCGCCCGTGTGCGGATAACCTTCGATGTCGACAACCGGAGGAGCAAAGGTGAAATCGCCACGTCTCGCGATTGCCGCGGGCAACGCGGAGGGAGTAACGGCGGCAGAATTCGTTGCGCGGGCGGGCGGAAACGCGGTCGATGCATGCCTTGGATCGGCGATCATGGCCTGGGTTGCCGAGCCGTTCTTCGCGTCTCTTGCCGGTTCTGGATTCATAACGGTCCGAACGCCGGAGGGAGTCGTTGAGATCGTCGACGGAAACAACGCGATGCCCCTCACGACGCCGACCGAGCCGGGTCAGGGTCTGGTTCGGATCTACGTGCCGGATTACTCCGACGGCATGCACACCGGAGTGGGCGCAGGATCGGTAGGAGTCCCGGGAATTCTCGCGGCCGTGCGGTGTGCGTGGGAGCGGCACGGCGCGATCGAGTGGGAGGCACTATTCCAGCCTGCGATCGAAGCCGCCCGCAGCGGCATCCCTTTTCCGAGGACCTCCGCTTACTACCTCTCGGTCACTTATCGGGAGATCTGGTCTCTGTTCGATTCGTCGCGCGCCGTCTTTGCGCCCCGAGATCGACCCCTCATCGAGGGCGAACTCCTCGTTCAGGCCGAGCTCGCCGACGCGCTCGACCGGATCGCCGCCGAGGGACCGGACGTCTTCTATCGAGGAGAAGTCGGGCGCGCGATCATCGACGAGCTGGCGCGCCACGACGGTTTTATGAACCTCGAGGATCTGTCGGCATTCTCGGCCGAGATACGCACACCGGTCGCGACGAGCGTCTTCGGATGGAAGATCGAGTCGAACCCGCCGCCGGCGGTCGGCGGTGCCGTTCTCACGCACATGCTCGCCCTCCTCGAGCAGGCAGACCTGTCCGAACCCGTCGCACGCCTCAGCGCGATCATCGAGGCACAGCGGGGTGCGATGCTCTATCGCCGCGAGCGCTACAGCGATACGGGCGATATCGCAGGTGCCCTCGAGGAGGCGCTGAACACGGTTCGGCGGGGGCTGGAGTCGCCGTCGACGACCCACTCCTCGTCCGCGGATGAAAACGGATACCTCTGTTCGCTCACCGAATCAAACGGATACGGTTCGGGGCTCGTCGTGTCCGGAATCCTCCTCAACAACACGCTGGGAGAGGAGGAGCTGAACCCGCTCGGGGTCCACACCCTTCCGCCGGGGTCGCGAACGCATTCGAACATGGCTCCCACGATCGCAACCGGGCCCGAACGGGTGGTGAGTATCGGATCGCCCGGCGCAAACCGCATCGTCAGTGCCCTGGCCCAGACGCTGGTACGGCTCGCGGTCGACGAGGACTCGTTGGCCGACGCAGTCGCCGCACCGCGCGCCTACCTCGACGCGCGCGAGGCGGGCGACACGCTCTGCTTCGAGCCCGGCCTGCCCGGACGCGACCTTGCGTATGCGTCGAGGCCGTACGAGGAGATTCACATGTTCTTCGGAGGGGTGAACGCGGCGAGCGTGGGCGGTGACGGCACCGTCGACGCCGCGCACGATCCGCGGCGAAGCGGCGCTCACGCGCTCGTATGAGAACGCTCAAACTGCAAAGCGGACGTTGAGGACATCCCCTTCGCGCACCACGTAGTCCCTACCTTCCACGCGAAGCATGCCCGCAGCCTTGGCGGCATCCCACGATCCCGCAGCCACCAAGTCGTCGTAGCCGATCACCTCCGCCCGGATGAAGCCTCGCTCGAGGTCCGAGTGAATGACACCGGCGGCCTCGGGTGCGGTCGCCCCCCGCCGCACCTCCCATGCCCGCGTCTCGTCTTCACCGGTCGTGAGGAACGTGATGAGGTCGAGGGCCCGGTAGGAAGCCGCGATCACGCGGTCCAGTCCCGGTTCGGTGACACCAAATCCCTCGAGCAGCTGTCTGGCGTCCGCATCGTCCATCCCCGCGACTTCCGCCTCGAGCGCAGCCGACACCGCGATCGCTCCTTCCGGAAGTCCCTCCGGCAATGGGTCCCCTTCGCCGACGTTCGCGACGACGATCCACGGCTTGAGCGTGAGGGGCGCATATCCGCGCAGAAGCTTTCGGTCGTTGTCGTCGAAGTCGCCGCTTCGAAGCGGGCGCTCGGCGTCGAGCAACGTGTGGCAGCGTTCCAGAACGTCGACCTCTCGCTTCGCCTCGGCTTGGCTGCGGGCGCGTTTCCGAGCTTTCTCTAGACCGCTCTCGATCGATGCATAATCCGCAAGCACGAGCTCTGTCTCGAGCCTCGTCAACTCGCCGCCGGGGTCGGCGTCGTCACCGAAGCCGCGCACGACGAGACACAGAGCGTCCGCGGTCCGGTAATCGGCGATGCCTTGCGCGGTCAGCCCGCCCGGGACGTCGACGAACCGGACCTTTGCATGAACCACCTTTCGAGACTTCTCGAGGCTCGACAGAACGTTCAGCCGATCGTCGGGGACCTCCACTACCGCTTGGTTGGAACGTCCTCCCACGGATCCGCTTCGGGTGAGAGCAGTGAACAAGGTGGACTTCCCCGCATACGGAACGCCGACCACACCTACGTCTTTCACGACCCGAGGGTAGCCTGCCGTGCATGGAGACGGGACTTGCCGGCAAGGGCGTGCTCATCACCGGAGCGGGTGGCGGCATTGGAGGTGCGCTCGGGCGCGAGTTCGCCGGCGAGGGGGCGAAAGTTGCGCTGCACTACCGCTCGAGCAGGGATAGAGCCGAGAAGCTGGCTTCCGAAGTAGGCGGAGTCGCCGTCCGGGCAGACCTAACGATCGAGGACGAAACGAACGTACTGGTCGCCGATGCCGTGCGGATGCTGGACCGGCTCGACGTGTTGGTTGCCAACGCCGGGGCGTGGCCGAGCGCCGACGAGCCCGTGTGGGAAATGAGCCTCGAGCGTTGGCGGCAAACCCTGGCGGCCAATCTCGACACCGTATTCCTGAGCTGCAGGGCCTTCCTTCGGCACGTAACGAGAACGCGCACCGGCAACATCGTCATCATCGCGTCGACTGCGGGTTTGTTCGGCGAAGCAGGTCACGCCGACTACGCCGCCGCCAAGGGAGCCCTCGCGTCCGGCTTCCTAAAGAGCCTGAAGAACGAGATCACGCGCATCGCACCCCGGGGAAGAGTGAACGTAGTGGCGCCCGGCTGGACCGCGACCGATATGGCGCGGGGCGCATTGGCAGACGAGCATCTCGTCGAACGAATCACGAGGACGATGCCGCTTCGAAAAGTCGGAGCCGCCGAAGATGTCGCGCGCGTCGTGGTGGCGCTGGCGTCGGACACGATTTCGGGGCACGTGACCGGCGAGGTCGTGACGGTGGCGGGGGGGATGGAGGGACGGGTGCTGCACGACCGGTGAGCGCCGGTCAAATTACAGGATGCGCGCGCCGAGGGCGCTGGCTATGAGCTCGACCGCGAGGTCGCCGGTTGCATTGCGTAAATCGAGAATGGGATTGACTTCGACGATCTCGATAGACGTCAGAACTTGCGCCTCCGCGAGAAGCTCCATCGCGAGATGTGCCTCGCGATAAGAGAGGCCGCCCTTCACCGGCGTTCCCACACCGGGTGCTACCTCCGGATCACAGGCATCCATGTCGAACGACAGGTGCACGAAACCCGGTCCGCTCGCGATCTCGATCGCATCCCGCATGACGGCGGCGATTCCACGACGATCGACCTCCGTCATCGTGAAGACATTGAGATCGAACTCGCGCATCAGAGCCTTTTCTCCCGCGTCGAGCTCGCGCGTGCCGACGAGCGCAACCCGCGCGGAGTCGAGCCACGGTGCCGGTTTGTAGCCGGGTATCTCGAAGCCGCAGCATCCCAGCGCCGCGGCAAGAGGCATGCCGTGGACGTTTCCCGAAGGCGACGTCCCGGGTGTGTTCGCGTCACCGTGAGCGTCGACCCAAATCGCGCCCCCGGTGTTGTGCACGTCGTGCAGCCCCGCGAGCGTCCCCATCGCGATCGAATGGTCGCCGCCCAGGACGAGCGGCACATGCCCCGCATCCGCCTCCTGAGCTACGTTGCGCGCGATCTCCGCCGCGGAATCGAGGATGGCGGCGAGATAGCGCGCATGTTCGTCGTCGACCGGTGCGATCTCGGGAATCTCGGTGGTGCAGTCGCCGCAATCCCCCACCGCGATCCCCAGCCCCGACAGTCGATCGGCAAGCCCCGAATAACGGATGGCACTCGGACCCATGTCGACCCCGCGGCGCGACTGGCCCAGGTCGAGCGGCGCGCCGAGTATCGACACGTGGGCGGGGGTATTCATGCCACGATGCTCCCATGAACTCGTCGCGGGTCGCGGTCGTCACAGGCGCTTCTGCCGGCATCGGCGAGGCAACCGCATTCCGGCTCGCCGAGGAAGGGTTCCATGTGATCCTCGGGGCGCGCCGAAAGGAGCGCATCGAGAAGTTGGCGGCCGAATGCGGCGGCGAGGCGATTGCCCTTGACGTTCGGGACCCTCGCTCGATCGAGTCTTTCTGCGAAGGAATCGAAGAATGCGGAGTCCTCGTGAACAACGCGGGCGTCGCGCTCGGACTCGATCCCCTGACCGAGATCGACGACGAGCATGTCACCACGATGTTCGAGACCAACGTTCTGGGGCTCATCCGTATGACCCGTGCGATGCTGCCGAAGCTGGAATCCTCGGGTAATGGACACATCGTCAACGTGGGATCGATCTCGGGATACGAGGTCTATCCGGGGGGCGGCGGCTACACGGCCAGCAAACACGCGTTGCGAGCGATCACCAAGACGCTGCGCATCGAGTTGCTCGGGAAGCCGATCCGCGTGACCGAGGTGATGCCCGGGGCGGTAAAGACTGAATTCTCGCTCGTCCGCTTCTCGGGCGACGAAGATGCGGCGGACAAGCCGTACCGCGGGATCGTCCCGCTGGCCGCGGCCGACGTCGCGGATTGCATTGTGTGGGCGGTGACGCGGCCTCCACACGTGAACATCGACGAAATGGTCGTCCGCCCGCGCGCCCAGGCGTCCGCAACCCTTTTCGCACGCGACGACCAATAAGGCGCGTCCCGCGCCGCTCCTGTGTAAATTCCCCTCCATGAAGCTCGGTCTCGTGCTCGGGGGCGGGGGACTCGTCGGACTCGGCTACCACGCCGGTGTCCTCAAGGCCCTGGCGGACGAACGCATCGACGTCAAACGAGCGGATGTGATCGTCGGGACCAGCGCGGGGTCGATCGTCGCGTCGTACCTCGCCACGGGATGGGGCCAGACGGACTTCTTCGAGTATGCCCACGGGCGGCATCCACAGGCGATGCGCGATCCCGACGAACAACGACGGGAGGTCTTACGTCTCTTCCATCCCCTGTATCGCTCCCGCGGCGAACGCATTCGGCGAAGCGTGGGATCGCTCTTCGCGATGGCATCGGCGCGCGGTTACGTGCCGGGAGCGGAACGTATCCCGGCGCGCATCAGAAGTGCTTTTCCCTCGGGCATGTATTCGACGGACGAAACCCGGCTCAGGCTGCACGACGACCTCCCGCAGGACTTTCCCGGTTCCCCGGACCTCTTAATCTGTGCGGCCGACCTTCTCACCGGCCGCCGCACTGCATTCGGCGCGCCGGAGGCCCCGCCCGCGCCCCTTCCCGATGCGGTCGCCGCGTCGTGCGCGATACCGGGGATCTTCCCACCGGTCGACATCGCCGGCCGGTCGTACGTCGACGGCGGGATTGTGAGCGCAACTTCGCTCGACCTCGCCGTGGCGCGGGGATGCGACGTCATCTTGTGCATCGCGCCGCTGGGCTACCGAAGGGACGGGCCCACACCGGTCCGGGACCCGCGGCGGTGGGCGCCCGTGGTCGTGCGCTCCGCGTTTGCGCGATCGCTGCGCCGGGAGGTGCGGGCCGCCCGCGGCGGCGGCGCATCCGTCGCGGTGCTGCGCCCGTGGCTCAGCGATCTGGTCGTTCACGGCACCAACTCGATGCGGCACCACGATCGAGCTGCAGTGGCCGAGGGGGCGCGCGCGGGAACGATCCGGGCGCTCCACGCGCTGCAGGGACATCCTGCACTGGATGCGTTCCGGGCAGATGTTCGCCGACGTACGTCGTGAGCGCGCCCAAGCGCCCGTTCAAATCGCCGACGCAGCGCGCTCGAAAAGAACTTTCTTCGCGGGACAGAACCGCCCAAAGGGTTCCACAACGTGACGAAGCCTCACTACGCGCTGCATTCGGCTCTCAACGGGTAGTTGCGGCTCGGTTTCGTAAGGGGCACTATTCAGGGCGGAGCCTATGGACGAACCCGGCGTCGGGCGCACAAGCCGCGACTTCAGAACGCGCTCGGCGGTGCCGAAAGGTGAACCGGAGCCGGACATAGCTTCCATTTAGTTCCAACTTTCGTAAGTTTTTGGAAACAGGCAGCAGGAGTACGGGACGGTAGGGAGAAGACGCACCATCGGCGGAGCAACGCGCTGCGTAGCGAAGCCATCACGCGGAGTAGCACCGGGAGGAAAGGGTAGAGAATGAAGAGAGGACTCGCATTGCTGGCGCTGGTCGCGCTGGTCGGGGCGCTCAGCGTTCCCGCAGGCGCCAAGCAGCGCACCGATTTTGCACTGGCCGGCGAAGCGCGGGCGCTTGAGGTTGCCGTCGGTTCGGAGGGAGTAACGCTCGGGCTCGCACTTACCGAGGCGAACTCGAAGCCGGAGATCTTGGGTGTGGGTGCCGGGCAGTGCGCCCTTCTCGGTGACGACGCCGACCCCAATAACCTGCCCTGCTCGAGCGAGAACACCGTAACGACCCGTTACCCGGGCACCCCGGGAGACGGGAATCCCACGTGCTCGGGATCGCTTCCGGCGCCGCTCGACACGCTGCTCACGCTTCGTGCCGCATGCGGATCGTCGATGTCGAAGCTGACCGCGGGCGGCCTGCCGCTGTCGCAGAACACAGGGAAGGTGCTCGAGCTCGGGGCCAAGGCGCCGCTCGACGTGCAACTCCTTCAGAGCCTGCTGCCCGGCGGCATCAGCGACGACACCATCACCGACCTCGTCGACCAGCTCACCGGGACGCTGAGCCCGATCCTGGGCCAGGCACCGGCGGAGGTTCAGGACGCCCTGCAGAACATCCTGCAGATCGTAGAAGGGGCGGCCGACACCGAGGCGATCAAGCTCGAGCTCGGCCCGTCGGTGTCGAACATCATCCCCAAGGGTCAGACGATCACGGTCGACTCGACCGCGGCCGGCGCCCGCATCGGGCTTCTCGGCCTTCCGACCGTGGACGCGCAGGGCCTTCAGGTGCAGGCTGCGGACCCGCTCAAGAACGGCCTCGTGATCATCGACGTCGGTGCGTCGCGCTCGACCGCCACGATCGACAAAGCGACGACGGCCGCAGATGCAACGGCGTCCGCGGCGCTCGTCACCGTCAAGGTGCGCGACGTCACGTCGCCGACACCGAAATACGTCGAGGTCTCGGTAGCCCCCGGGCAGTCGGTCACGGTTTTGAACGGGACGCCCGCCGAGTCCACGATCAGCGCCGCCTCCAGCTCGACCGATGAGGCCGAGGGGCGCGCCAGCGCCGCCGCCGACGCGGTGAGCCTCCACCTGCTCAAGGGCGTCGACGGGGGGATCCGGCTCGGACTCGGTCGCACCACGGCCGGCGTCAGCGTCGACTCCGTCGAAGAGGAGACGCCTCCGGTGGTGCAGAAGAAGCCGCCGACTTCGCTTCCGGTCACCGGCGGTGCGCTGCCGTTCGGCGGCGTGGCACTGGTCCTTCTAGCGGCTGCGGCCGGGACCCTCGTGGTCCGGCGCCGTTTCGGCAGCCGGTAACAGAGAAGTAAGAGAACCCGAGTCCGGTGAGGAGAGTCTGAAGATGAAGTTCTTCAAGCTTTCGCCGAGGGGCGCGCGCCGGGGCCTCACCGCCCTTGCGATCGTGCTGGCCCTCACCGGGCTCGGGTTCGCCTCATACCCCTTTGTCACCGACATGTGGAGCGCGCGCATCCAGAGCGGTTTGCAGGGCGAGTTCACTCAGGCGGGCGCGGCACAGCGCTACCGGCTCGGCGAAGTCAAGACCGGCGACCCGCTCACGCGTCTCGAGATCCCGGTATTGGGGGTCGACACGCTCGTCGTAGAGGGAACGACTCTGGCGGCACTGCGCGCGGGGGCCGGACACTATCCCGAGACACCGCTGCCCGGCGAAAAGGGCAACGTCGCCATTGCCGGTCACCGGACCACCTACGGGAAGCCGTTCAATCGCATCGACGAGCTCGAGCCCGGCAACAAAGTCGTTCTTACGACCCCGGTCGGCCGGCATGTGTACCAGGTCATAGCGCGACCGGCGGTCGTGGATCCGTACGACTGGTCGCCCATCGAGGAGTTTCCCAACGGCGGCAGTTTCCTCACGCTCACTTCCTGTCATCCCGAGGGAAGCGCGGCGTACCGCATCGTCGTGCGCGCCAAACTGATCCAATCTTCGGAAGATGTAGCCCAGAGAGGTGAGTCCACATGAAGCGTCTGCTGGTCGCCCTCGGCGCGATGACGGTCGTGCTCCTGCCGACCTCCGCGTTCGCCGCGTCGGCAAGCTTCACGAACCTCTCCAGTGGGGCCATCGTGAGCAACACGGTCACCGTTCGGTGCCAGGGATCGGGCAACAGCGGCGTCGCCAAAGTCGAGTTGTTCATCAACGGCTCGTCGGTGGCCAAGCACTCTCCCGGCGGCATCGAGCAGACCGCAGACACTTCGTACAACTGGACAACGAACGGACTGAGAAACGGCGGCTACACGCTCCGTTGCTCGGCCACGGAGAACAGCGGTTCGGCCGACTCGCAGACGATCAACGTGACGGTCGACAACGCTCCATCGAGCCCGACGGGCGTCAATGCCTCGGCAAGCGGCAACCAGGTCTACGTCTCGTGGAACTCGAATCCCGAGCCCGACATCACCGGCTACCGCCTCGAGCGTGATTCCGGCGGAGGATTTGGGGAGGTCGCAACCATAGGCGGCACCTCCTACACGGATAGCCCCGGCCCCGGCAACCACTCGTACCGCGTGATCGCGATTCGGAACAGCAGCGTTTCCGGCGGAAAGGCCTCGGACCCGTCCGGGCCGGCTTCCGCGTACATCGAACCGCCACCCGACCCCGGGCCGGGCGAATCGGGACCCGGCGAGACGCCGGGCGGCGGGGCCACCCCGGGCACCGGTGGTGGAGGTCCCGGCGGCGGCGGCGGTGCCGGCGGCGGTTCGGGGAGCGGCGGAGGGACCAGCAACGGCGGAGCCTTCGGGAAGCTCATTCGAGGGAACTCGGGCTCCGCCGATCCGTTCGTCGTCAAGGGCAAGCGTGTTGCCCAGGCCGGTCTCCCCACCTTTAGCTCGCTGAGTCTTCCGGGGGTCCAGCGGCCACCCAGCCTGGCACGCGCGACCGCCGACTTCGACTGGGGGACGTTCGACGAAGAACTGCCGTATTCGGTGGATCCCGAAACGGGGCAGCCAAAGATGTTCGACGAGCAATTCGGATCGAACATCGCGGCGCGATCGCCGGCCCGGATCATCCCACCGGACGGGCTCAGGTGGGTCGCCGTCGGAATCCTGTTCGTCGTCACCGCGCTTCTCTTGCGGGTGCTCGCCGCTCGCCTCGCCGGCAACGAGGAGCAGGCCGCCGGGGCAGCACTCGGCGAGGTCAAGTCGGAGCCGCAAAGCGCGTAACGACTGATCCCGCGCGGGCACAACACCGGGCACGACATAGGCTTACGGCGATGCGCTCGGTCGTCGCCGGTGTTTCCCCTGTTGCGAGGCTACGGCGTGGCGCCGCGCCCACACGGGCGGTTGTTCACTCCGGTCGGGTGCCGGTCCGCTGAACCCGTCGGTGAGGATTTTCGGGGCCAACGAATTTGCGTCGTCGGCAGCCAGACACATCGCCGAGCGCCTGAGGTCTGCGCGAAGCGCGGTCATCACCGGCGGGAGCACGGCGCGCCGCATCTACACGGAGCTCCGTCGATTCGAGGGGATTCCCAACCTCGAGATTGCGTTCTCAGACGAACGCAGCGTTCCCCCCGATCACGACGCCAGCAACTACGGGATGGCGCGCCGAACGCTGCTCGACCCGTTGGGACTTACCAACATCCATCGCATATACGGCGAAGACGACCCCGTCGAGGCGGCGGCTGCATATGAAGAAGACGTGCGTGACTTGGTTGAATCGGGATTCGACCTAGTTCTTCTGGGTCTCGGCGACGATGCGCACATCGCGGCCCTGTTCCCGGGCGCCGGCGCCGTCTCGGAGAAGACCCGCCTGTGCGTGCCGGTCGAGCGACCGGACGGGATGCGGGGGATCACGCTCACCCTTCCCGCGCTCCTGTCGGGAAAAGAGATCATCGTCGCCGCCGACGGAGGCGGTAAGGCCGGCGCGGTGCGACGGGCAATTCGCGGCGACGAACCTCCGGATGCTGCCCCGGTTCAAGGTCTCGCGGCCGCGGATCGCGTCACGTTCTTGCTCGACGAAGGGGCCGGCGGCCTTCTTTCCTGACCGGCAACTAACAACGTGGCCGGAAAGCACCAACTGTTACGGCGCGGAAACGACGAGGAAACAAACCCGAAACAGGGGTCGCCTTTGATGAGCGTACCAAGCGGTTCCGGCTACGAAGGAGACCCTGCATGGACACCGGAGACACTGCCTTCATTCTCGTTTCGGCCGCGCTCGTCATGTTCATGACGCCGGGTCTGGCCCTGTTTTACGGCGGAATGGTTCGTCCCAAAAACGTCCTCGGAACGATCATGCAGAGCTTCTTCGCCCTCGGCGTCGTGTCGATCCTGTGGGTCGTGATCGGTTACACGCTTGCATTCGGGCCGGACGTCGGCGGCATCATCGGAGGGCTCGATTTCCTCGGCTTCCGGGGCGTCGGAGCCGATCCGAACCCCGATCTCGCCGCAACCATCCCGCACTCGACGTTCGCGGTCTTCCAGATGATGTTCGCCGTAATCACTCCGGCTCTCATCACCGGTGCGTTCGCAGAACGAATGAAGTTCTCCGGGTATCTCGCATTCACGGCTCTGTGGCTGTTGCTCGTTTATGCGCCGGTGGCGCACTGGGTGTGGGCGCCGGGCGGGTGGATCCGCGAACTGGGTGCCCTCGACTTTGCCGGCGGCACGGTGGTGCATATCAACGCGGGGATCGCCGCGCTCGCGGCCGCGATCGTGGTCGGCAAGCGTCGCGGGTTCGGCCGGCAGGCATTCGTTCCGCATAATCTCACGATGACGATCCTCGGAACCGGGATCTTGTGGTTCGGGTGGTTCGGCTTCAACGCGGGCAGTGCGCTCGGAGCGAACGGCCTTGCGTCGTCGGCATTCCTCGCCACGCACCTAGGTGCGGCGGCGGGCGCCTGTGGATGGGCGCTCCTCGATGCGATGAAAGAGAAGCGTTCGACCTCCCTCGGGATCGCGTCGGGAGCGGTCGCCGGCCTCGTCGCCATCACTCCGGCGGCGGGATTCGTCTCACCCCTCCCGGCGATTGCGATCGGACTCGCCGCGGGCGTCCTTTGTGGCTATGCGGTGGGCCTGAAGTTTCGGCTCGGCTATGACGACTCGCTCGACGTCGTCGGCGTTCACCTCGTCGGCGGCATCGTGGGTGCCCTCCTGACGGGAGTGTTCGCAGACATCGCGGTAAACGGCGCGGGGGCGGACGGGCTGCTGAACGGCGGAGGTGCGGCGCTTTTGATTAAACAGCTCGTTGCCATCGTCGCGACGGTCGGCTTCTCGCTCGCGGCGAGCCTGATCCTCCTCAAAGTCATCGACGCCACCATCGGGCTCAGGGTGACCGAGGACGAGGAGGCCAGTGGTCTCGACCTCACCCAGCATGCCGAAGTCGGCTACGCGTTCACCGATACGGGAACAAGCGCCGGGGCACCGGCGCCTCCATCGTTCACCCCGGCACCGGACCCGATGCCGGCATCGACGGGAAGTGAGGTGCGATGAAGCTGGTAGTCGCGGTTATCAAACCGTTCAAGCTCGAGGACGTAAAGGAAGCACTCGAAGGCGTGGGTGTGCAAGGAATGACGGTCACCGATGCGCGCGGGTTCGGTCGTCAGAAGGGACACACCGAGATCTATCGGGGCGCCGAATACCAGGTGGACTTTGCGTCGAAGGTCCGGCTGGAAGTCGTTGCCGACGACGACCACGTAGACGAGATCATCAAGGCGATAGTCACCGGCGCCCGGACACAGGCGATCGGCGACGGCAAGGTGTGGGTGGTGCCGGTCGAGCAGACCATACGCATCCGTACCGGTGAAAAGGGCGCCGACGCTCTCTGAGATTAGGCGGGCGCAGCCCCTTCGGATCGAGGATGGGATTGCGCCCGCGCTCCGCCGGGCAGAGATGGTCGACTCGGCGATCGCCGACATGGTGGCCGACACGCTCGGCGCCGCAGGCGGCCTCGCCGTTTGCGCCGTCGGTGGATACGGCCGAGGTGAGTTGTCGCCGCACTCCGACATCGACCTGCTGTTCGTATCGGGGCGACGCGACATCGTACCCGCATCGCTGCGCGGTCTTCTTTATCCCCTGTGGGATGCCGGGTTCCAAATCGGCCACGCACTCCGCTCGCCGAAAGAGGCAGTGGAACATGCAAAGGGCGACCTAGATGCCGCCACCGCTCTCTTGCACGCGCGCTTCATCGCAGGCGATGTATCCATGTTCTCTGAGTTCATCGACCGACGCGCCACCTGGATTCGCAAAGACATGCGGCCCATCGTGCGGCGGATCCTCGATGCCACCGCGGAGCGTCACGCGGCGCGCGACCGGGCAGGATGGTCGCTCGCGCCCGACCTGAAGGAAGACGTAGGCGCGTTGCGCGACTTCCACACGCTTCTATGGCTCGAGGCGATATCCGGTCGTGGCTTCGGGTCGGGGCGCGCCGTCGACGCGGTCGCGGTGCTGTCCGCGGTTCGCGAAGCGCTGCACGCGCAAGCGAAACGAAAGAACGATCACCTCCGGATAGATACACAGCCCATCGTTGCCGAACGCCTCGGCATCGATCTCGACGAGCTCATGACGGCCCTTCATTCGGCCGCGCGGACGATCGAGTACGTCTCTATGGTGGGTCGGGAGGAAGCGGTCCATCACGTCTTCGGCGGCCCGCGCCGCTCGGGCGTCGCCCGGCCGCTCCGCCCCCACGTCTTTCTCGAGGACGGTGAACTGACGGTTCATCCGGGGGCGCGCCCCTTGGATGTGCTTGCCGCGTACTCGCACACCGGCCGTCGCCCTTCTTTGCGAGCCCTCGACCTGCTCGAGCGATCGGTCGACACCTTGCAGGCCCCGCAGTGGGACGCAACGGTTCGCTCGGGATTTTTGGATCTCCTCGGCGGCGGCCACGCCGATGCGGCCTTGGAACTTCTCGACCAGGTGGGCGGCGTAGCCGCGCTCGTGCCGGAATGGAAAGTGATTCGGGGCCGGGCTCAGCACGATCCCTATCACCGGTACACCGTCGACGGTCACACTTTTCGAGCCGTCGCCGAGGTGAACCGAGTACTCCAGGACGACCCGGTGGCCGCGGCCGCGCAGGCCGAGATCGGATCCTTCGACGCGCTCCGCATCGGGACGCTTCTCCACGACATCGGCAAGGGATCGGGTGACAACCACTCCGCCGCGGGCGCCGAAATCGCCGGGGTCGTTACGAAAAGGATGGGTCTCTCCTCGGCACAGGCCGACGACGTCGTGATGCTCGTCCGCCACCACCTCCTGATCCCCGACACGGCCACACGCAGAGACCTCGACGACGGTGCGGTGATCGAAGCCGTGGCACGCACCGCGGCGACGTCGCGCCGTCTCAAGATGTTGTACGTGCTGACGGTCGCGGACGGCCGCGCTACGGGGCCGCGCGCGTGGAACGACTGGAAGGCCGCCCTCGTACGGGAGTTGTACGCGAAGGCACTCGCGGCGTTGGAGACGGGCGACCTGCCCCTTCGCAGCGACGTCGCCGGCCGCGCGCAAGAGATCGAGGCGTACGAGCCGGGATTCGGCGGCCGCGCCGCCGATCTTCTCGGGCGCATGCCCCCGTCGTATCTCGACTCGGTTTCGGTGCCAGAGATGGTCGAGGAACTGCGCCTCATCTCGGACCGGCCGCCGCGGCCGGGCGAGGTAGTCCACCGCGTGGAGCAAAACGGTGATCGCGCGCTCGTGACGGTTTGCGTAACCGACCGTCCCGGCACGCTGGCTCGAACCGCGGGCGCCTTCACGCTGTCGCAGGTATCAATCCTCCGGGCGCAGGCGTACTCGACGTCGGAGCTCGTTGGGCTCCAGCGGTTCGTCGTCGAGCCACCCACATCGCACGATTGGACCGAGGTATTCGCGCGCACGCTGGAGGCCGCCTATGGGGGGCGGCTGGCCCTCGAACACGACGTCGAACGTAAGGTCGCGGATTACCGTACGGGCGCGCCGATCCGCCCCTCCGTCCGCATCCTGCAGGATGCTTCGCACGATTCGACGGTGATCGAGGTACGGGCTCGCGACGCGATCGGCCTGCTCTACGCCACGACTGCTGCAATCAGCGATCTTGGGCTCGACATCAGGGTCGCCAAGATCGCGACGGTGGGGGACCGGGTGGTCGACGTGTTCTACGTGAGCGCCCCGGGCGGCGACAAGCTGGATCCGGAACAAACCCGGGCGGTCGAGCAAGCCATCCTCCACCGAATCGCCCGGCTCTTTCCGTAGCGGGTTGAGGTGCCCACCTCCCCCCAAACGGGGGAAAAGCCTCACCTAAACCGGTGTTAAAGGTGGCTCTACGCGCGTTCCGATAACATTTCCATGAACATCAGAAGGGTCCTTCCCGTCGCCATGTGCGTGCTCGCAATAGCCGTGCCGGCGGGTGCCGAAAGCGAGTCGAACTGCTGGCGCGCGACTTCCGCCGAGCGGGCTATGGCACGAGCCATCAACGACAGCCGAAACCAAGACAACCGACGTCCGCTCCGCCTCGACCCGGAGCTGTCTCAGGTGGCCAGAGTCCACGCCGCAGCCATGGTGAACAAGGGCGAGCTCTTTCACAACGACAAGCTCGAGAGACGAGTGACGAGGTGGAAGGTTCTCGGCGAGAACGTGGGGCGCGGGGAGACGGCGTCGTCCATTCACCGCAATTTCATGGCGTCACAGACGCATCGCTCCAACATCCTCGGCGGACGCTTTTTCAACGTCGGAGTCGGCGTCAAGTCCGAGGGAGCCACGATGTGGGTGACGGTCGTGTTCGAGGGCAAGAAGAATCCCGGAACCACCCTCGACATGCCCCCCTGCTGACGACCGGAGACGCGAAATACGGGCTCAGCAGGAGCGCATGATCTCCCGCCCCGGGCCTCCCCGGCACACGTCGACCCCCCTGCCCCCGAAGAGTTGGTCGCGGCCGAGGGCGCCGAACAGCCGGTCGCGGCCGGAGCCACCGCGGAGCGTGTCGTCGCCGTCGCCGCCCTGTACGAGATCGGCGCCGGAGCCACCGAGCAGGGTGAGGCCGGCGATCGTCGCCGTCCGCCGCGGTGAGGAGGAAATCGACACGACACGATCGCGCCCCCCGCCCCCGGCGGCCGTGATCGATATATCGGCGCCTGTCGGGAGGTCGATCTCGATAAGATCGTTCCCGGAGCCGCCGTTCACGACGATGCGGCCCCCTCCGGCGCCCGGCGCAACGCTTATCCTGATGGTGTCGGAGCCGCGGCCCCCCAAGACCTGGATCCAGCGCCGGGAGTCACCCGCGGCAGTGATCTCCACGTTGATCGTGTCCGCGCCGCGGCCGGCTGCCACGGTCGCGGCACGGTGCTCGCTTCCCGCGACCACCGTGATCGAATCCCCGCCCCTTCCGGTACCCGCATCACAGCCTCCCACCGTGATCGAATCGGCCGCCTCGCTCCCCCTTGCCGCCCCCTGGTCGGCGGGGCACACGCCTTCGTAAGGACGTCCCTCCACCAACACCGAGGCGATGTCGTTGTCGTAGTCGGGGTCGTAGTTCGACGTCGTCGCCCATCCGCTGTTCCAGATCTCGTAATCGGTCCTCCGGGTCACTGTGATCGTGGCCGTCGCCGTGTCGCCGGACGCAAGCGAACCGAAGTCACAGCTCACCTCGCCGCCCCCGTAGAACGAGGGTGCGTCTTTCTCAGGCTCCAGCGGCTCCGGCCCACCGGCCTCGTAGGAGCACCTCGCCGCGGGGTCGTCGGCCGCGGCCGAAACGAAATCGACTCCGTACGGCAGGGGGTCGACGACGCGGACCGCGTCGGCGCGGGACGGACCCAGGTTCGTCACTGCGAGCGTGAAGTCGAAATCGGAGTCCACCTCGGGCCGTGCCGGCGCATCCATCGACAGCGCGATGTCTGCCGGATTGGACTTGTCGGGCGCGATCCGCAAATCCGCGTAATTGTTCTCGTAGTCGGGATCGTGGTTAGACGACGAGACCCAGCCGCTGCTCCACATCTCCCGGGCACCCCGGCGCGTGACCGTAACCTCGAGCACAGAAGATGCTCCGGCGCCGAGCGAGCCCAGCGAACAGGAGAGGCCGTCGCCGATCGGGTAATAAGCGTCTCCCTCCGGCGCGGCGGACGGCGGACCGCCGCCCCCCGGTTGTTCTCCCGAGTGATTGGAACAGTCCCCCGCAGAGCCGACCTCCACGACCTCGAGCTCCGGCGGCAGGTAGACGGACACCCACACATCGCCGGCGGCGGCAGGACCGACATTCGACACCTTCAAAGACAAATCGAACGTCTCGCCGACCAGAGGAGTGGCCGACGGCCTCCTCATGTGAAGCCTGAGGTCGGAGGTCACGGACGGGTCCGCTGCAATCACATGACTCGCGTAGTCGTTCTCGTAGTTCGGATCGTAGTTCGATGCCTGAACCCACGCGCTCGTCCATATCTCCCACGCGCTGGACCGCGCGGCGGCGATTCGGATCGCCGCGGAGGAGGACGCCGCGAGGGGGCCCAGGTCGCACACGACCTCGGAGAAGCCCGCCTCGAACTCGTCGATGCGACAAACATCCGTCTCCCGGGACGACTCGACGCCTTGCACGGTGACTCCCTCCGGGACCGGAACGACCAGCGCCGTGCCGGTAGCACTCGACGGTCCGTTGTTCTTCACCGTGGCCGTGAAGGCGAAGTCGGATCCGACCGCCGGAGACCGAGGACCGTCGAGGACGACGCCGACGTCGGCCGGGTTCGAAGTATCGGGCTCGATGTAGACCTCGACGTAGTTGTTCTCGGGGTTCGGGTCGTCGGCGCTCGAGTTGGCCGACGCGCCGCTGTAGGTGGCGCGTCCGCTCACCCGCTTGAGGGTGAACACGATGTTCGCGCCCTCGCCGGGGGCGAGCGTGCCGAGGGAACAACCCGCTCCTCCACCCCCGCGGGGCCCTCCCGAGCCTCCGCCCCCCTCCGGAGGCTTCTCGCCCTCGGGGTTGCTCACGACCGGTTGATCGGCACCGCACGCGTCCGCCGAATCAGACGACGTCACCGATATCAGCTCGAGCTCGGGACCGAGATAATTGAAGAAGGACGCGTCGGGAGCGGAGTCGGGCCCGGAATTAAGCACCGACCAGGTGATCTCGAAGACCTCGCCGACGAGCGGGGTCCGCGCCGGCCCCCGCGACGTGAGGGAGAGATCGGCCGACGACGCCGCCTGTGCCGCGGCGGGGGCGGCGACCATCACGAGAAGTGCCGCCACCAGGGCGGTGCGGGTGCGGCTGATTAGGCTCATGTCCGTTACCTCTTTCGCTAGGGCCCGGGTGGCGTCGTGTTCCACGAGTAAGAGGGGCCGCGGCCATAAAAAGTTCCCCGCTTCTTGAGTGTGCCGCTTTACGCGTCTTTAGTAAACGGTCACTCTTCGACGACGAAGTCGACCCGGGGGCTCGGCGCGGACGCATGATCCCGATCTCTCACGAATCGCGCCGACGCGGTGTAGGGACCCGGCGAGGGGACGGGGAACTCGTATCGGTAGCCGCCCGACGTATCGATGGCGACCTCCCGCTTGTCGACGTACGAGATGCTACCGTCCTCCTGCGGCACACCCACTTTGACGACGACGGAGTGCCCGGGATGCGCGGGGGAGACCGTTCCGGACAGAACCACGACCGACGTGCCCGCGGGAAACCGGTAAGTGCCGAAGATGTCGGCGGTCGCCCCTTCCGC
>Ga0247713_1000391_pt1 | contig 28053 bp, 28 predicted proteins | sample 21E_NmetaG_FD_189936 | JGI IMG/M metagenome (GOLD analysis project Ga0247713, IMG submission 189936) | Soil microbial communities from hillslope of Landscape Evolution Observatory, University of Arizona, Oracle, AZ, United States - 2-1-E_N | ecosystem: Engineered > Artificial ecosystem >... | reverse complement strand
GCCCGGACCGCCCGCACCGCCCGACCCGCAGCCGCCGGCCCCGCCTCCTGGGCCGTCCGACGCGCGCGCCGTGCCGTACGACCCGGCGTCACACCCGGTGACGATGCTCGGAGTCCTCATCGCGGCGTTCACCCTCCTGCGCCTCGGCTGGCCTGGCGGGTTCGCCCTCGCGCGCGGCGGCGGAGGGGTCACGGACTCGCGCGGGTCGCAGCGATCGCACTCGGGCGACGAACACGAGGGCGTCGCCGTCGCATTCGTGGCAGCGGGCGCTCAGGTCATGCGGCTCGGGGACCGGTCGCACACCTGGAAGTGGCCGGCGACGCGCGCGATCGACGCCGTCGGTCGTAGCCTTCCCGGTCGTCTCGTCCGGCGCTCGCAGGTGCTGGCGCGCGTGGCCGCCGACGGCACGTACCTGCGGGCGATCCTCGGCTCGGCGTCGCTGCTGGCGCCGCTTGCGGGCCTGGCGCTCGGGGTCGCGGCCGCGCAGGATGCCGGCGGTGAGGCGCTGCCGCCCTCCGCGCCGCTGACGATCGCGATCGCCGCGCTTGGCATCTTCGACGCGGCGGCCGGCGTGCTCGCCGTGCTGGCCTTCACGGTCGGGGTCCTTGCGAGCGGCGGCATGGACTCGGGCGCCGACCTGCGGCTACTGCTGGGGCTCGGCGGGCTGTGGTTCGCCGTCCCGCTCATCGCCGGAGCGGCACGTCCGCTGCGGCGCGCGCCCGCGCGCGATCTCGCGCAGGCGTGGGACCGCGGCGCGGACTTCGTCATCGCATCGCTCGTCGGCGCCTGGGCGGTGCAGAACATCGTGAGCGCGCTGCCGGCGCTCGCCGGCGTCGAGCTCGAGATCGCCTCGCAGGCCGACACGATCGCGCTGGGCGTGCTGGCGGCGCTCGTCATCCGGCTGGGCTTCGAGACGCTCGCGTCGCATCTGTACCCGAAGCGCCTGGACGTCTCGGAGCCGGGCGACCTCGCGGAGCCGGGGCGGGTGCAGCGCCTCGCCGCGAGCGGGCTGCGCACCGTGCTGTTCGTCTTCGTGGCGTACACGGTCGTCGGACCGCGCTGGCAGCTGTGGGTGGGCACCGCGCTGTTCCTGGCGCCGCAGGTCCTCGCGGCCTTCGACGACCGGCTGCCCAGCTGGCCGGGCCTCTCGCGGGTGCTGCCCAGGGGCCTGCCGGAGATCGTCGTCGTCCTCGCGGCGACCACTGCGGTCGCGCTCGTCGTCCGTGCGACGATGGACGAGCGCTCCGACGCGTTCCTCGCCGACGCCTTCGTGCTGCTGGCGCTGCCGGGCTGCGTGCTCGCCGTGCTCGCGCTGCTCGGGCGCGACGCAGCCGACGAGCCGCTCGGCTGGGGCAGACGGGCGGCGGGCGTCGCGGTCCTCGCGATCGGCGTCGCGCTGGCCGTCGGCGTGCCATCGTGACGGTACGGCTGGCCGTACCTCCGCCCGGGTGCCAGCGCCCCTTGTCGGACTGCGCGCCCGGATGCGACCCTGCGGTGCCGTCGGGCGCGCGCCCGACGCTCCGCCCCCACCCCGAGGAGCCGATGACGATCCAGTCCCCGCTTGCGATCGAGGCCACCGGCCTCGTGAAGACGTTCGACGGCACGCGCGCCGTCGACGGCGTCGACCTCGCCGTGCGCACCGGATCGGTGTACGGCGTGCTGGGCCCCAACGGCGCAGGGAAGACGACGACGATCCGCATGCTGGCGACGTTGATCGCGCCGGACGCCGGCAGCGCCCGGGTCCTCGGTCACGACATCGTCGCCGAGGCCGACGCCGTCCGCGGCGTCGTCAGCCTCACCGGCCAGCTCGCGTCCGTCGACGAGGACCTCACCGGTCGCGAGAACCTCGTGCTGATCGGCCGCCTGCTCGGCCTCGAGCGTCAGGCGGCCAAGGACCGCGCGCGCGAGCTGCTCGACGCGTTCGGGCTCTCCGACGCCGCCAACAAGCTCGTCAAGCACTTCTCGGGCGGCATGCGCCGCCGGCTGGACATCGCCGCGAGCATCGTCGTCACCCCGCAGCTCATGTTCCTCGACGAGCCGACCACCGGCCTGGACCCGCGCTCGCGCAACCAGGTCTGGGGCATCATCCGGGCGCTCGTCGCCGAGGGCACGACGATCCTGCTGTGCACGCAGTACCTCGAGGAGGCCGACCAGCTCGCCGACCGGATCGCCGTCATCGACCGCGGCAGGGTGATCGCCGAGGGATCGCCCGCAGCGCTCAAGGCGTCGGTCGGGTCGGGCACCCTGCACGTCCGGCTGCTCGACCCCGAGGAGCGCGGCCAGGCGGCAGGCGTGCTCGAGCGCGAGCTCGGCGCCGTCACGCTGGACAACGACCCGGCCGGGCTGTCGACGTCGTGCGCGGACGCCGATCGCGCCGCCGAGGCGGTCGTCGAGCTGACGCGCGCGGGCGTGCGGGTCGCGGGCTTCTCGCTCGGCCAGCCCAGCCTCGACGAGGTCTTCCTCGCGCTGACCGGGCGCTCGGCGGAGGCGGCCGCCGCCGAGCGATCCGCACCCGACCATATGGAGCAGGCGGCATGAGCACGACGACGACGCAGCCGCCGGCCGGCTCGGCCGCCGACGAGGCGGCGGTCCGCAAGGCGATCGCCTCGATCTCGCGTCCACAGCGGCCCAGCGCGGTCTCGGCGGCGCTGACCTTCGGCTGGCGCGGGATGCTGAAGGTCAAGCACGTCCCCGAGCAGCTGCTCGACGTGACGATCACGCCGGTGATGTTCGTCGTGATGTTCACGTACCTGTTCGGCGGCGCGGTCGCCGGCTCGACAGGCGAGTACCTCGACTACCTGCTGCCGGGGATCCTCGTCATGTCGGTGCTGTTCACGACCGTCTACTCGGGGGTCGCGCTGAACACCGACCTCACCAAGGGCGTCGTCGACCGCTTCCGCTCGCTGCCGATCTGGCGCCCCGCTCCGCTCGTCGGCTCGCTGATCGGCGACAGCGTGCGCTACGTCGTCGCCGGCACGGTCATCATCGTGCTCGGCGTGATCCTCGGCTTCCGCCCGGAGGCCGGCCCCGCCGGTGCCGCCGCCGCGCTCGCGCTCGTCGTCGTGTTCGCGTTCGGGCTGTCGTGGGTCTTCACGACGATCGGGCTGCTGCTGCGCTCTCCCAACGCGGTGATGAACGCCGGCTTCATGGGCCTCTTTCCGCTGACGTTCCTGTCGAACGTCTTCGTCGAGCCGCAGACGCTGCCCGCCGGTCTCGAGGCGTTCGTCGACGTCAACCCCGTGTCGATCCTGGCGACCGCCTCGCGCGGGCTCATGGCGGGCGACGCGCGCCTGGAGGACATCGCGATCGTGCTCGCCGTGGCGGCGGCGCTGACGCTCGTCTTCGCGCCGCTGACGACGCGGCTGTACCGCAGCCGCTGACGGAGCCTCGGCCGGCCGCTTCAGCGCGGGCGGCCGTGCCCGAGCCAGCTCGCGAGCGGCAGCCGCGCGCCGGCGCGCGCGAGGTCGCCCGCGTCGGGGGTCACCTCGGGCAGCACGTCGACGGCGACCCGTCCCCGCCGCGCGATCGTGTCGCGGTTGGAGCGCTGCATGACCGTCGGCTCCGCCGGCCATGGCGTCAGGACGACAGCGCGGACGTCCAGCCCGACGGCGCGGGCGCTCTCGAGCGTCAGCAGCGAGTGGTTGATCGTCCCGAGCCCGGGGCGCGCGGCGACGACGACCGGCAGCCCGAGCGCGACGGCGAGGTCGCGGACGTCGTGGGCGGCGTCGATCGGGACCCGCAGCCCGCCGACGCCCTCGACGACGAGCGCGTCGGCGCGCGCCGCGGCGGCGCGCGCGGCGCCGGCGAGCGCGGCAAGCGACAGGTCGCGGCCCTCGAGCTCGGCGGCGAGGTGGGGCGAGACCGCGGCCGCGAACGTCTCGGCGCAGACGTCGCGCGCGCGCGCGCCGGTCGCCGCGGCGAGCAGCTCGTGATCCGCGGGCCACGGCCCGGGCGGCTCGTCGAGTCCCGTGACGACCGGCTTGAAGGCGGCGACGCGCGCGCCGCCGGCGCGCAGGGCCGCCGCGATGGCGGCCGCCACGACGGTCTTGCCCGCGCCGGTGTCGGTGCCGGTGACGAAGCAGCCGCGCAGCGCCACGTGGGCTACGCCGCGCGCGCCACCGCGCCGCCGGCGTGGTCGGCCTCGGCGTCGAACGGCGCGCCCGCCGCCGGCTCGCGGCCGGCGAGGGCGACCGGCTCGGGCGCCGCCGGCCGGACGCCCGCCTGCAGCGCCGCGCGCCCGAGCACGCGCGCGGCCTCGCGCAGCTCGTCCTTCGTGTGCGTCGCCATCACCGCCAGGCGCAGGCGCGACGTCCCGTCGGGCACGGTCGGCGGCCTGATCGCCTGCGCGAAGACGCCGCGCTCGAGCGCCGCCTCGCAGACGCGCATCGCGGTGGCGGCGTCGCCGATGACGAGCGGGACGATGTGCGTCGACGATCGCTTCACGTCGAAGCCCTCGCGCGCCAGCTCCGCGCGCAGGACCTCTGCGTTGGCGCGCAGCCGGTCGACGCGCCGCGGCTGCTCCTCGAGCAGCTCGAGCGCCGCGAGCGCGCCGGCCACGGACGGCGGGGGAGGGGCCGTCGAGAAGATCAGCGAGCGGGCGCTGTTGGTGAGCAGCCGCGCGACGTCGGCGTCGCAGGCGGCGAACGCGCCGTAGGAGCCCAGCGCCTTGCCGAGCGTCCCGACGACGACGTCGACCTCGCCCTCGAGCCCCGCCTCCGCGACGGCGCCGCGGCCGCCGGGGCCGAGGCACCCGGTCGCGTGCGCCTCGTCGACGACGACGCGGGCGTCATGCACGCGCGCAAGCGCGACGATCTCCTCGAGCGCGGCGACGTCGCCGTCCATCGAGAAGACCGACTCGGTGACGATCAGCGCTCCCCGCCCGCCGGCCTGGGCGAGGCCCCACGCGAGGTGCTCGACGTCGTTGTGCGCGTAGACGAACGTCTCCGCGCCCGACAGCCTGCAGCCGTCGATGATCGACGCGTGGTTGAGCTCGTCGGAGAAGACGACCTCGCCCTGCCGCGACAGCGCGCCGACGACGCCGATGTTCGCGAGGTAGCCCGAGCCGAAGAGCAGCGCCGCCTCGGTGCGCTTGAACGCCGCAAGTCGCTTCTCGAGCCGGCCGTGGACGGTCATCGTGCCCGACACGAGCCGCGACGCGCCCGCGCCGACGCCCCAGCGCATCGCGGCGTCGGCGGCCGCCTCCTGCACGCGCCGGCTGTCGGCCAGCCCGAGGTAGTTGTTCGAGCACAGCAGCAGCACGGGCCGGCCGTCGAGCACGACGTTGGGTCCCTGCGGGCCGCTGACCAGCCGCATCCGGCGATAGAGACCGAGCTCGCGCAGCTCGGTCAGCCGGGCCTCGATCTCGATCACGCGCGCTCCTCCTCCCGGGTCAGCCCCGCGCGGCCGTCGGGGCGGTGTTCGCTGCTCCGTCGGGCCGCGGCGGCACGGCGCGCTTGCGCGAGAAGCGCAGCTGCGTCGACGGGTCCCAGAGGCGCAGCTCGAGGCCGGCGAAGTCCGGCTGCGGCTCGCCCGCATCGCCGGCCGGCGGCGTCTCGCCCTCCAGCCAGCCGGAGCGGTTGTCCGGCCGCGGCCGGGCGCCGTTGTCGGGCTGGCGCTCGACGTTGAGCCCGAGCTCCTCGAACATCGCCCGGTCCTCCTCGGGCGTGTTGCCGAGCGTCGTCAGGAAGTTGCCCATCATCACGCCGTTGATGCCGGCGCGCACGGCGAGCCGCTGCAGGTCGCCGATGTTCTCCACGCGCCCGCCGCACAGGCGGAACAGCGCATCGGGCAGGATCAGGCGGAAGATCGCGATCCACTTGACGGCCTCCCACGGGTCCATGAACTCGCGATCGCCGAACTTCGTCCCCGGTCGCGGGTTGAGGAGGTTGATCGGCACCGACGTGGGCTCCATCGCGGCCAGCTCGAACGCCATCTCGACGCGCTGCTCGCGCGTCTCGCCGAGGTTGAGGATGCCGCCGACGCACGTCTCGAGACCGGCCTCGCGCACCGCCTCGATCGTTCGCAGGCGCCCCTCGTAGCGGACGGTCTGCGAGACCTCCGGGTAGTAGGACTCCGCCGTCTCGACGTTGTGGTGCACGCGCTGCACGCCGGCCTCCCTCAGCGCCCTCGCGCGCGCCGCGCTGATGTGGCCGACCGACGCGCAGCGCTTGAGGTTCGTGTGCCGGGCGACGAGGCGCGTGCCCTCGAGCACCTTCTGGAAATCGCGCTTGGACAGTCCCTGTCCCTGGGTCACCATGCAGAACCGGTGCGCGCCCGCGGCCTCCGCCGCGCGGGCGTGCTCGAGGATCTGCTCGGGCTCCATCATCGCGTGCAGCGGCGTCTCGGCCTGCGCGAAGCGCGACTGCGCGCAGAAGCCGCAGTCCTGGGCGCAGCCGCCCGACTTCGCGTTGACGAGCGAGCACATGTCGGTGGCGTCGGCGAAGCGCTCGACGCGCACGCGCCACGCGCGCTCGATCAGCGCCTCGATCTCGCCGTGGTCCTCCAGCTCCCCGAGGCGCACCGCCTCCTCGCGCGTGATGAGCGGTGGCATTGCGAGGCAGGGTCGCAGCAGCGCCGGACGGGACCCGACCAGCCGCAGGCCACGGCTAGCGCCCCTTCCAGCTCGGCGGGCGCTTCTGGGCGAACGCCGACACGCCCTCGAGCAGGTCCTCGGAGCCAAAGCTCGACTCGCGCAGCGCGAGCAGCTCTCGCTCGACGTCGGGGTCCAGCGCCGAGCGGGCGAGCAGCAGCTCGCGCAGGACGCGCTTGTTGCCCGCCATCGACAGCGGAGCGTTGCCGACGAGCTCGGAGGCCAGCTCGAGCGATGCCGCCTCGAGCGCGTCGTCGTCGACGACCCAGTTGACGAGGCCCCAGCTCAGCGCCGTGTGCGCGTCGAGCTGGCGGCCGAGCAGGAACAGCTCGCGCGTGCGCGGCTCGCCGATCGCGTCGAGGAACCGCCGGATCCCCGTGTGCGAGTACACGAGCCCGAGGCGCGCCGGCGGCATGCCGAGCCTGACGGTCTCGCAGGCCAGGCGCAGGTCGCAGGCGAGCGCGAGCTCCAGCCCACCGCCGATCGTCGCGCCGCAGAGCAAGGCGACCGTCGGCACGCCGACGTCGTCGAGCGCCGCCAGGGCCTCGGAGAACGGGTGCGCGACGAGCTTCTCGGCCTCGACGGCGAACCGCTCGGCCGGGATCTCGCCGATGTCGTAGCCCGAGGAGAAGATCCCGTCCGCGCCGGTCAGGACGACGCAGCGCACGTCCTCGAGCGACCGCAGCTGCGCCGTCAGCGCGTCGAGGATCCCGTGGTCGAGCGCGTTGCGCTTCGCGGCGTTGACGATCGTGAGGCGCAGTACCCCTTCGGCCGGGCGATCGCTGCGGAGCTCTCCCGCCATAGGCCTGGCGGAACATACCGCCGTCGCCGGTGCGCTGCCGACCTACTCGAGCACGACGAGCGTGTCGCCCTCGTCCACCGGCTGCCCTTCGACGCAGAGGATCTCCTTGACGACGCCCGGATCCTCGACCTCCACGGGCATCTCCATCTTCATCGACTCGAGCGTCACGACCGTGTCTCCCTCCTCGACCACGTCGCCGACCTTGCAGTCGATCTTCCACACGATGCCCGTGATGTGGGCCTCGACTTCGATCACCGGCTCCTCCTCGTCGTCTGCGTCCGAGCTGCGCTCTGCGAGAGTAGCCGCCGGGATGGACGCCGGCACGATCGTCATCGTCACGGCCCACGACGAGGCCGACCGCCTGCCGGCCACGCTGGCGGCGCTGGCGGCCGCGTTCCCCGGCGCCCGCGTGCTCGTCGCCGACGACGGCTCGGCCGACGCCACCGCCGCCGTGGCGGCCGCCGGCGGCGCGGAGGTCGTGCGCAGCGAGCGCACGATCGGCAAGGGCGGCGCCGCGACGCTCGCCGCCCGCCGCGTGCTGAGCCGCGCGCTTGAGCCCGACCCGCCGGTCTTCGTCCTGTGCGACGGCGATCTGGGGGAGAGCGCGGCGCAGCTGCCGCCGCTGGCCGACGCCGTCCGGGAGGGCCGCTGCGACCTCGCCGTCGCGGTCTTCGCATCGCGCGTCGGCGGCGGCTTCGGGTTGGCGATCGGCTTCGCGCACCGCGCGATCCGCAGGCTCACGGGCCTGGACCTGCAGGCGCCGATCTCCGGCCAGCGCGCGCTCAGCGGGCCGGCGTTCGCGACGGTCGTCCCGTTCGCGCCGCGCTTCGGGATGGAGATCGGGATGACGGTCGACGCCGCTCGTGCCGGCTTTCGCGTCGAGGAGATCCCGCTCGAGCTGGCCCACCGCGCGACCGGGCGCACGTGGCGCGGCTTCCTGCACCGCGGCCGCCAGCTCGTCGACTTCCTCGCCGTCTACGCGAGCCGGCGCTGACGGCGGCTCGACCGGCGGTGGAGGTCTCACCGCCCGGCTTCGGGCCGCGGGCGGTGTGGGCGCCGCAGGTCGCCGGCGTCGGGGCCCCGGCCTGGCCTCTGCGCGCTCCGTTGTAGCGTGCCGCCCGTGATCCTCGCGATCGACCAGGGCACGACCGGCACGACGTGCCTCGTCTTCGACGCCGACGCGCATCTCGCCGGGCGGGCGTACCGCGAGTTTCGCCAGCACTTCCCGCGCCCCGGCTGGGTCGAGCACGACGCCGCCGAGATCTGGGACGTCACGCGCGCCGTGGCGGCCGAGGCGCTCGAGGACGCCGGCGTGGGCGGCGGCGAGCTGCGGGCGATCGGGATCACGAACCAGCGCGAGACCGTCTGCGTGTGGGACCCGCGAACCGGCGAGCCGCTGCATCACGCGCTCGTCTGGCAGGACCGTCGCACCGCCGCCCGCTGCGACGCGCTGCGCGACGCCGGGCGTGAGCCGCTCGTGCGCACGCGCACCGGCCTCGTGCTCGACCCCTACTTCAGCGCCACGAAGGTCGAGTGGCTGCTCGAGCACGTCGACGGGCTGCGCGAGCGCGCGGCGAGCGGCCGCGCGTGCTTCGGCACGATCGACGCCTGGCTCGTCTTCAAGCTCACGGGCGAGTTCCGCACGGACGTCACGAACGCGTCGCGCACGATGCTCTACGACATCACGCGCGGCGACTGGGACGACGAGCTGCTCGGGCTGCTCGGCGACGTGCCGCGCGCCGCCCTTCCCGAGGTCGCGCCGAGCATCGGCGAGTTCGGCCGCGTCCGAGACGGCGCGCTCGGCGACGGCCACGACGGCGTCCCGGTGACCGGCATCGCCGGCGACCAGCAGGCCGCGCTCTACGGCCAGGGCTGCCTCGACGTCGGCCTCGGCAAGAACACGTACGGCACCGGCTCGTTCGTGCTCATGAACGCCGGCGAGCAGGCGCCGACGGCCCCGCCCGGGCTGCTCGGCACGGTCGCCTGGGGCATCGGCGAGCGGACCGTCTACGCGCTGGAGGCGGCGATCTTCGTGACCGGCGCCGGCGTGCAGTGGCTGCGCGACGGCCTGGGCATCATCGAGGCGGCGGCCGAGACCGAGGCGCTCGCGGCGTCGCTGGACTCCAACGACGGCGTCTACTTCGTCCCCGCGCTGACCGGCCTCGGCTCGCCGCACTGGGACCCGTACGCGCGCGGCACGATCGTCGGGCTGACGCGCGGCAGCACGCGCGCGCACCTGGCGCGCGCGACGCTCGAGGCGATCGCCTTCCAGACCGTCGACGCCGTCGAGGCGATGGAGCGGGTGGCCGACGAGCCGCTCGCCGAGCTGCGCGCCGACGGCGGCGCGACCGACAACGGGTGGCTCATGCAGTTCCAGGCCGACGTGCTCGGCGTGCCGATCGCGGTCGCCGAGATGGCGGAGACGACGGCGCTCGGCGCGGCGCTGCTGGCGGGCGTCGGCGCCGGCTGCTGGACGCAGGCGGACGTCGCCCGCCGCGAGGGCGAGCAGGCCCGCTACGACCCGCGGATCGCCGACGACGAGCGGGCCGAGCTCGTCGCCGAGTGGCGGCGCGCCGTCGAGCGTGCCCGCGCGTGGGCGCGCGGGTAAGGTGAGCTCATGTCGAGGTTGAGGCGCTCCGAGCAGTTCGCCGCGGTCAGCGACCAGTCGCATCTCGACCCGCGTCCGGCGGAGTTCTTCGACGTCTTCCACGAGCGCTCGCGCACGCGCGAGCCGGACGCCACGTACGAGGCGGTGCGCGTGCTCGCGACACTGTGGGCCTTCGTCTTCTTCCGCGCGCGCTCGATCTCAAGCGACAAGGTGCCGCGCAGCGGGCCGCTGATCTTCGCGCCGAACCACGGCTCGTTCATGGACCACTTCCTGCTCGGCGCCTTCACGACGCGCAAGGTGCGCTTCATGGCCAAGTCGCAGCTCTTCCAGCCGCCCGCGCAGTGGGTCTACACGCACGGCGGCGTCTTTCCGCTGCGCCGCGGGCACCGCGACGAGGAGGCGTTCGTCACCGCCCGGGCGATCCTCGACCGTGGCGGCGCCGTCGCCATGTACTGCGAGGGCACGCGCTCGCGCGACGGCAAGCTCGCCTCGCGGCCCAAGCCGGGGATCGGCCGGCTGGCGCTCGAGAGCGGCGCGCCGATCGTGCCCGTCGCGATCCACGGCTCGTCGAAGGTCCGCAACTGGCGCAAGGGCGAGTTCCCCAAGGTCACCGTCCAGTACGGCGACCCGATCCGCTGGGAGCGCGTGGACGACCCGACGCGCGACCAGCAGATGGCCGTCGCCGAGGAGATCTTCAGCGAGATCAAGGTCCTCTACGGTGGCCTCGAGACGCTGGGGCGCAAGGGCGCGCTGCAGCGCGTGCGCGAGCAGCGCCGGCGCGAGCGCGCGGGCAAGCGCACGGCGACGGCCTAGCCGACGCGCACGCTGCGGCGCACGACGCCGGTGCCCGGCAGCCGCAGCACGACCAGCAGCCGCCGGCTCGGGCGGCGCAGCCACGCGGCGCCGAGGAACGCGCCGTGCCGCGCGAGCGCGGCGCGCGCGAGCAGCATCTCGGCGCGGACGTCGTCGCCGGGGCGCGCGCCGCGGCGGCGCAGCCAGCGCGCGAACGACAGGCCGTCGCGCAGCGGGTCGCCGGAGCGCGGCGCGCGCGGCGTGCGCTCGAACTCGTCGAAGCGCGCCTCGAGCGCGTCGCCGAGCGCGACCGCCAGCGCCGGCCACGCGCGGGCGACGGCGCGGGCGCGCTTGCGGCGCAGCGAGCGCCCCGCCGCGTCGGCCTTGTGCGCGGCGAACCCGTCCGCGTACCCGCCGCCGCGCAGCAGCGCGTCGAGCAGGGCGGCCTGACGCTGCGCGTACGCCGCGCGGCCGTGGTCAGGCGCGGTCACGGCGGTCGCGTCCCCGGCGGACGGCGTCCGCGATCGCGCGCAGCTCCGCTGCGAGCTCGTGCTCCGGCGGTAGGTCGTCGTCGCGCTCGAGCAGCACGCCGGGGGGGTCGGCGACCGCGAAGAGCTCCTCGACGAGTCGCAGGACGCCGGGCACGACCGGGTGGCCGTGCGTGTCGTGGTAGACGCCGTCGCGGAACGTCCCGCCGCCGACGTGCACGTACGCGATCCGGTCCAGCGGGTAGCGCACGAGCGCCTGCAGTGCGTCGTAGCCGTGGTTGTGCGCGTTGGCATAGAGGTTGGAGAGGTCGAGCAGCAGCAGCGCGCCGGTGCGCTCGAGCAGCTCGCCGACGAACTGCGCCTCGTCCATCTCCGCCGCCGGCCACTCGACGAGCGCGGCGACGTGCTCGAGCGCCAGCGGCACCGGCAGCGCCGCCTGCGCGATCGCGACGTTCTCGACGAGGATCTCGAGCGCCTCGCGCGTGCGCGCAACCGGCAGCAGGTGGCCCGACTCGCGCCCGCCGGCGCGCACGAACGCGATGTGCTCGCTCACGAGCGGTGCGCCGGCGCGCTCGGCGACCGACGCGAGCCGCTCGAGTCGCCGGCGATCCGGCCGCTCGGCGCCGCCGAGCGACAGGCTGACGCCGTGCGGCACGACCTGCAGCCCGCGCTCGCGCGCTGCGGCGACGCCGGGCGGCAGCCCGTGCGGCCCGATCGACTCCGCGATGACCTCGACGAAGCCGAGGCCGGGGACGCGCGCGAGCGCGGCGTCGATCTGCGGGCGCCAGCCCGCCCCGCGGCCGAGCTGCCATGTGACGTGGGCGGTGTCCATGGCGCCGGTCATCCGCAGCCGCCGCAGCCGCCGCAGCCGCCGCCGCACGAGGAGCAGCCACCACCGGCGCTGCAGCCGCGGTGCGCGGCACGGGCGTCTCCCTCGTCGCGCGGCACGCCCAGCGCGGACGCGACGGCCGGCTCCGCGAGCCACAGTGCCGCGCCGCCGAACAGCGCGGCGGCCAGCGCCACCTCCGCGGCGGCCGGGCGCTCGCGCAGCTCCTCGCGCTCCGCGCGCCAGCGTCGCACGACGGCGCGGCCGCGGCGCGTCACGCGCGGCCGGCGCGCCAGCGCAATCGCGGCGCCGATGACCGCGAGCACCACGAGCGCCAGCCAGCCGATCGGCGCGCCCGCGAGCAGCCCCGCGACGATGCGGGCGATGCCGACGGCGGCGAGCGCGGCGAACACGAGCCACAGCGCGCGCACGCGCGCCGCCCGCTGCTCGTCGACGAGCAGCCCCGCGGCGGTCAGCTCGTCGGCCATGGCGCGGATGGCGCCGCTGTCCCGCATCTGCGCGCGCATCTCGTCGGACGTCGTGCCGGGCGCTTGCGACACCACCGCGGCGATCGCCTGCTCGAGCGGGTCGGCGCCGGCGTCGAGCCTTCCGGTGACCCGCAGCGTGCCGTCCGCAGCATCGATCTCCAGCACGCCGTCGCGATGCAGCTGGGTGGCCGCGCTCGTGATCGCGAGCTGCGGTCCGCCGCCGAGCATCGCGAGGTCGTAGAGGCCGATCTCCGGCTCGCCCTCGCCGAGGGCGGCCGGCGTGGCCAGGTAGGCGCTGTGCCAGCGGTGCCACACCCACAGCGCCGCGAGGCCGCAGGCGATCGCGTAGGCCCACAGGAAGTCGGGACCGCTGAGGGCCCACGTCTCGGCTGTCCACGCTGCGGTCATCGTCACACCTCCAGGGCGTCCGGTGAAGAGGTCGACGCGCGGCTGCGCGCCCGTGACGAGGATGCGCCGCAGGCGCCGCGCGCGCCACGCGCGCGTCCTGGCCGCGTCCCGACGCGGCGCCGACGCTGCGCCGGCGGCGGCGCGGCCTGCGACGTTGCGGCGACCTCTGCCCGACGTTACGCTCGGGCGAGTGCGCGCGCGGTCCCGCGACCTGGCGGAGGAGCTCAAGCAGGTCATCCGCCTTGCCGGTCGCGACCCCGAGGCGCTGGAGGGCAAGCTGCCCGCGCTGTCGGCGCTGCACCGCGTGCAGACCGCCGACCTGCCCGACGAGCCCGCGCGCGTGCACTTCATCCTGCACCGGCTGATCCCGGAGTACGTCGAACGGCTGCCGGCGGGCCGCGACTGCCGTGCGATCCGCGAGCTGCTGACGTGGGAGGACGACGACGGCGACCCGCAGTCGCTGACCACCCGCTACCACCGGGCGGCCGCGCACCTCGTCAGCGCCGCCAGCGACTTCGGCCGCCGCCAGGAGCCGCGCCTGCTGCTCGAGTGCGCGCGGCGCTTCATCGCGCTCGACCACGAGGACAGGCTCGGCAAGGCGCCGGCTCCGCTGCTCGAGCCGGTCGCCGCGGTGGCGCCGCTGGACGGCGGACCGGACGAGGGCCAGCCGCTCGCGCTCGCGCCGCAGGACCCGCGCGCCGGCATCGTGCGCGTGCACCGCAACCTCGACCTCCATATGCTCGTCGACCGCATGACCGACGCCGACGAGATCGTGATCCTCAACACCTGGATCCCCGGCCTCGACATCCTCGCCGACGCACTGGCGGAGGCGCTGACACGCGGGACCTACGTGTCGATCCTCATGCTGCACCCCGACTCGCACATCGCGCAGCTGCGCAGCCAGGCGCTGCACGCCACGACGCAGGCGCGATTTCGCGAGGACCGCGTGCGGCCGGGCGTGCGGCACTGCCTCGACGTGCTCGCCGCGATCTCGTCGATGGTCGAGCCGGACCACCGGCGCAACCTGCGCGTGAGGCTGTACGACTCGCTGCCGTCGATCTCCGTCTACTGCATCGACGACCGCGCGTTCGTCAGCGTCTTCGTGCACGGACAGCTCGCGATCAAGTCGGTGCAGCTGGAGATCGACGGCCAGGACTCGATCATGGGGCGGCTCGTGTTCCGCGAGCTGGAGACGCTCTGGGGGATGGCGCACGAGCTCGAGGACGTGACGGCCTGGGAGTGCGGCCTCGCCGCGATGGCGCCGCTCGACGCCGGCGCCTGACGGTGCGGGCGAGGCGAGCGCCTCGCCCGCACTCGCGGTCAGTCCTTCGCGGTGAAGCGGATCGTGCCGGTGTCGCAGGTGCCGGCCATCGCCGGGTCGGGCGACGTGATCGCCAGCCGGAACCGGGCCGTTCCGGCGATGCGCGTGCGCGCCCGGTTGACCCTGCCCTCGACGGTCCCGGTGAAGCGGGCCGTCGCCCCCGGGAACTCGGCGCTGGGCCGCGCGCCGGAGTCGTACGAGCTGCGGAACGTCCCGGCGGAGGAGATCGGGATGCTGCGGAAGGCGTCGAAGTCCGTGAACCCGGTGCCGTCGCTGCAGCTCACGCGGTAGGCCACGAACGCCCGCCTGACCTGCCGCCCGTCGCGCGAGAGCACGAGGCCGACGTGCCCGCCGGATGTCTCGGCGACGAGCGACGTGCCGCCGCCGGCCGCGCCGGCGGAGGCGGGCGCGCCGGAGAGCGCGGGCGCCAGCGCGACCGCGAGCAGCGCGGCGACGGCGACCGGCAGAACCGTCCTGCGGGGACGACCGAGGACCGACGGTGACGAACGCATGAGCTTCTCCTCTCGCTGGATGCCGGCTGCACTGCCCGGCAGCTTGGCGCGCGGCGGCCCCGCGCCGCCACGGCGCCGGACCGGCGCCGTCACGACCGGGGCGCGACGCGCGCCGGGACGGCGCGCGACACGGCTAGCGCCGGACGCGCTCGCAGGTCGCGGTCACGACGTCGAGCACGTCGGCGAAGACGGTGTCGCTGCCGGCGCCGCAGTCGACGCGGTCGACGGAGCCGTCGACGACGTTGATGCGGTCGTCGCCCTCGTCGCCGGCGATGACGTCGGCGTCGAGGCCGCCGAAGATCCGGTCGTCGCCGGGGCCGCCGCCGATCGTGTCGGCGCCGCGATCGCCGTTGAGGAAGTCGTCGCCCTCGTTGCCGAGCACCACGTCGCCGTCGCGGCGCCCGTACATCTCGTCGTCGCCGGGACCGCCGTGCAGGACGTCGTTGCCGTTCTCGCCGTCGACGTAGTCGTCGCCCGCGTTGCCGAACAGCTCGTCGCCGCCGTCGGCGCCGAACAGCGAGTCCTTGCCGGGCGTGCCGCTCAGGACGTCGTCGGCCGCGGTGCCGGCGACGACGTTCGAGGTCGGCGGCGCGTCGGTCGAGGGCTCGGGTGCGACCGCGATCACGATCTCGCAGCCGCGCAGGACGTCGCGCGAGGGCGCGGTGGCCTCGACGTAGACGGTGTCGCGGCCGGCCGAGCAGTGCACGGTGTCGGCGTCCTCGTCGGCGACGCGGACCACGTCGTCGCCCGAGCCGGCGTGGATCGTGTCGCGACCCGGCCCGCCGACGACCTCGTCGTTGCCGCGGAACGTCGTCACGGCGTCGTCGCCGGAGCCCGCGTCGACCGTGTCGTGGCCGTCGGCGGTGAGGATCCGGTCGCGCCCGGCGTCGCCGCGGACCGCGTCGTCGCCGTCGCGCGAGTGGATCACGTCGCCGCCGGTGCCGCCGTCGATCGTGTCGTCGCCGGGGCCCGCGTCGATCCGCTCGCCTCCGGGACCGCCGCGCAGCGTGTCGTTGCCGGCGCCGCCGCGGATGCTGTCGGTGCCGCGATGGCCGTCGACGAAGTCGTCGCCGTCGCCGCCGTCGAGCAGGCTGTCGTTGCCGAGCCGCAGCTCGACGATGCGGTCGTCGCCCGCGCCGCCGCGGGCGACGTCGTCGCCGTCGCCCGGCTCGAGGAAGTCGTTGTCCGGCCCGCCGTCGAGCTCGTCGTTGCCCGTGCCGCCGAAGAGCGCGTCGGTGCCGGCGCCGCCGAGGAGATCGTCGTTTCCGGCCTGCCCGCTCAACCGGTCGACGCCGTCGCCGCCGTCGAGCAGGTCGCTCGCGGGGCCGCCGACGAGCGCGTCGTCGCCGAGGCCGCCGAGCAGCACGTCCGCGCCGCGCCCGCCGCGCAGGACGTCGTCGCCGCCGAGGCCGTCGAGGCGGTCGCGGCCGCGAGTGCCGGTGATCGCGTCGGACCCCGGCGTCCCGAGCTTGACGGCCAGCCCCGGCTGGACCGCGATCGCGCGCGGGCGCAGCGAGCCGCCGAGCCGCTGGACGCCGATGCGCCGGTGCGACAGCGTCGAGAGCACCGACACCGTCGTGCCTCCGCCGTCGCCGACGTACAGGCGCGGGCCGTCGGGACCGTACGACGGCGCGCCGGGTCCGCGCCCGGTTCGAACGCGGCGCAGCAGGCGCCGGCGGCGCAGGTCGACGATCGCAATGGCGCGGCTGCCGCGCGTCGCGCCGACGGCGGCGCGCGTGCCGTCCGGCGAGATCGCGATCCCCGCACCGGCGCCGCGCCCGATCCGGACCCTGAAGCGCTCGCGGCCGCCGAGCCGCGCGAGCGCGCGCAGCGTCCCGTCGGTGGTGCTGACCAGCACGCTCGTGCCGCTGCGCGGGAACGTCACGCCGCCGACCGCGCCGACGCGCTTGCGGCGGCTCAACCGCCGCCGCTCGAGCGACACGAGCCCGAGCCGCGGGCCCAGCCCGACCGCGGCCCACGCCGCGTCGGCCGAGACCGCCAGCGGTCCCGGCCGCGCGCCGTGCAGCCCGACCGAGCCGCGCACCGTCAGCGTCGCGGTGTCGACGAGGTCGATCGCGCCGCGCCGCGCGGCGAGCAGCAGCGTGCCGTCGCGCGTGAGCGCCAGCGACGAGATCGCGCCCGCGAGCTGCAGGCCGCCCGTGACGGCGCGGGCGTTGAGGTCGAGCGTCGCGATGCGCCGGCCCGCCGCGACGTAGGCGCGCGAGCCGTCGGGCGCCGCCGCAACCGCGCGCGTCGGACCGGGCACCTGCAGCCGCGCGACGACGTCGTTCGACGGCACGTCGGTCAGGACGACGTCCGGGGTGCCGGTCGCGGCGACGATCACGCGCGCCTGCGCGGTCGTGGCCGCCGCGAGCAGGAGCGCCGCCGCCGCGACGACGGTGGCTGGCGCGGTTCGGCGCATGCGGATACGAACTCGCGCGACACGGCGAGGTTGCGCGCCGGCGGCCTGTCGCGTGGTCGGGCCGGAGCGCCTCAGCGCACCCAGGGAACCTCGACCGAGTCCTCCTGCGGCGCGTCGCGGGCGACGACGTACTCGGCGGCCTCGGTCTCGGACGGGTTCTCGAGCAGGTGGGTCTCGCGCGGCGGGACGTAGACGAGGTCGCCCTGCTCGAGGCTCAGCGAGTGCTCGAGGCTCTCGCCCCAGCGGACGTCGAGGTGCCCCGAGAGCATGTACACCGCCGACTCGCAGTCGGCGTGGTAGTGCGGGCGCGACTGCGCCAGCGGCGGCACGCGGAAGACGCCCATGTAGATGTTCGAGGCGCCCGTGGTCGCCTGCGAGACCTCGGCCCCGCCGACGACGCCGCGGGGCACGTGGCGGTCGCGTCCGGGCTTGACGACCTGCATGCCGCCAAGGGTACTCGCGTTCCCGATTGTCGGAAACCCTCCGAAGCGAATTTTACGCGGTCATGCCGGTGAACTGGCCGCCCGTGACGTTGAGCACCTGCCCGTGGACGAAGTTCGACCACGGCGAGCAGAGGAAGAACACGCCGCCGGCCGCCTCCTGCGGCGTGCCCGGGCGCCCGAGCGGGATGACGAGCGACGCCATGCCCCGCATCGGCTCGGGGATCCCGAGCTGCACCGTCTGCCCGCCGATCTGCATCGTGTTGTCCTCGAGCTTCGGCGCGGTCAGCCGCGTCTCGATGAAGCCGAACGCGACCGCGTTGACGTTGATCTTGAACTGGCCCCACTCCCTGGCGAGCGTCTTCGTCATGCCGACGACCGCCGCCTTGCCGGCGGCGTAGTTGGCCTGTCCGGCGTTGCCCATCGTCCCGGAGATCGACGAGACGTTGACGATCTTGCGGAAGACCTCGACGCCCTCCTCGCGCTCGCGCTTGGCCGGCTCGCGCAGGTGCGGCGCGGCGGCGCGGCAGACGCGGAACGGCACGACGGTGTGGATGTCGAGCATCCGCTGAAACGCCTCGTCGGACATCTTGTGCAGCGGGGCGTCGATCGTGTAGCCGGCGTTGTTGACGACGATGTCGAGCTTGCCCCACGCGTCGATCGCGGTCGCGACGAGCGCGTCGCAGGCGCCGTCGGCGGTGAGGTCGCCCCCGTACACGACGGTCTCGCCCGCGATCTCCGACGCCGTCTGCTCGGCGACGTCGCGGTCGAGGTCGTTGACGACGACGCTCGCGCCGTGGTCGCAGAGCAGCTCCGCCGTCGCGCGGCCGATGCCGCGGGCCGAGCCGGTGACGATCGCGACCTTTCCGTCCAGAACTCCCATTGGCGTGCTCCTTGTCGCTTGCGGGGCGCAGCAGGATAGCCGCCTGCGGGCGACTGGCTGACTGGCCAGTCGACGGCCGCGGGCTACGCTGCGCCGGTGGTCGCCCTCGTCACCGGCGCCTCGAGCGGGATCGGCGCGGCGACCGCCCGCCGGCTGGCGCGCGAGCCCGGCGCGCAGCTCGTGCTCGTGGCACGCCGCGCCGAGCGGCTGGCCGCCCTCGCCGACGAGCTCGGCGGCGCCACCGTCGTCGCCGCCGACCTGACCGACCGCGACGCGCCGGCGCGCATCGCGCGGGTGGTCGAGGAGCGCCACGGTCGCCTGGACCTGCTCGTCAACAACGCCGGCGCCGCGTGGCGCGGGCGCTTCGGCGACGCCGGCTGGGACAACGTCCGCCGGCACATGGAGCTGAACTTCGACGCGCAGGTCCGGCTGACGGAGGCGCTGCTGGCGCTGCTGCGCCGCTCGGCGCCGAGCGCGATCGTCAACGTCGCCAGCACGGCGGCGCGCGTCTCCCGCGCGACCTCGGGCGGCTACTCGGCGAGCAAGTTCGCGCTGGCGGGCTGGAGCGATGCGCTGCATCTCGAGGAGGCCGAGCACGGGGTCCACGTCGGGCTAGTGCTGCCGGGCTACGTCGCCACGGAGGGCTTTCCGCAGCGCGAGCTCGTGGCCGGCCGCCTCACGCGCCGGCTCGTGTCCACGCCCGAGCGGGTCGCCGAGGCGATCGTCGACGCCGGACCGGGCGGCCGCGCCGAGCGCTACGTCCCGCGCCCCTACGCGCTCGTCGCCGCGGTGCGCGTCCTGGCACCGGGCCTCGTGCGCCGCGTCACGGCGCGCAGCCGCCTCGGGCAGGCGCCGCGCACGGACGGTGACGGGGCGGCGCGCGGGGCCGGCCCGGTCACCTGATCGTGAACGCGCGGTAGCGCGAGCGCGCCGGCCTGTACGGATCGTCGCCGCGGTAGTACGCAAGCGCGCGGTAGCGGCCGCGCGCCGGCAGGCGGATCGTCCGCACGAACGGCGCCGACGCCTTCGTCCACAGCGTCCTCACGCGCCTGTGGCGCTTGCCGAAGCGCCGCTGGATGGCGATGTACACGCGGCCGCCCACCGGCAGGTCGCTCGCGGCACGCGTGAGATTGCCGCGCAGCGTCACCCGCCGGCCTCGCAGGCGCCGCACGTCCAGGCCCAGCGACGTGCGCAGCGCCGGCAGCACGCCGCGGCGGACCTTCTCGACGCGGACGGACTGCTCGGCGGTGTTGCCGGCGTTGTCGTGGGCGCGCAGCGTCAGCGTGTGCGTGCCGAGCGAGAGGCGGTTGCTCGAGTGGTACCAGGGGTCGAGGTTCACCGCCGAGCCCTTGAAGTTGCGCACGTGCGCGCCGTTGACGAGCACCTGGATGTGCTTGACGCCGCTGCCGCCGGGCGCGTCGGCGGCCGTCGCGCGCAGCGCGATGCGGTTGACGAACCGCAACCCGTCGACGGGGCGCGCGACCGCGACCGACGGCGGCACGTGGTCGAGCCGACCGCCGCACGTCGGGTCCGGCGCGACGCGCGTGCCGTTGGCGAGCGCCTTCATCGCCGCGTACGCCGGCTTGGCGCTTGCGTCGGCGCGCAGCAGCCCGAGGTGCCCGTCGTAGTTCGGCCTGCCGCGGATGTCCTGCAGCGAGAACCACATGCTGACGGTGACGAACGGGTCGGCCGCCATGCACTCGTAGGCCTTCGTGAGGTTGCGGGCCTGCTGAGCCTCGGTCACGCCGGCGGGCTTCGTGCCAGCCTGGCTGCCGTCGCGGCAGGAGTTCGGCGCGGTCGACGAGGTGTTCCAGCCCAGCTCGGTCATCCAGATCGGCTTGAGGCCGTCGCCGTTGGCGGCCATCACCTGGTGCACCTCGCGGTAGCCGGTGAACGAGAAGCGCCCTACGCGGCCGTCGAGCTCGCGGTAGAAGTGCTCGGGCGGCGCGATGAGGCATGCGGTGTCGGTGTGCACGGCGACCGCGTCGAAGGACCCGCCCGCGGCGTTGGCGTACAGCTGGGCGAGGAAGCCGAAGTTGTTGCCGACCATGCCGGTCGAGACGACGATCGCCGCCGGGTTGGCGGCCTTGATCGCCGGATAGGTCGCGCGCAGCAGCGCCGCGTATCGCGGCGCGTCGGGCCCGCTCTCCCAGAACAGGTTGTCGTCGGCCTCGTTCCACACCTCCCAGGCGCTCACGGACGGCATCTGCGCGACCATGTGCGCGGCGAACTCGGCGTACTTCGCCGCGTCGATCGGCGGGCCGATGCCGCTCGCGCTGCCCGAGGCCCACTGCGGGGAGCCGGTGAGCACCACGAGGACCTTGATGCCGCGCGCGCGGTAGGCGGCGGCCTCCGCCGCGACGCCGTTGACGTAGACGGTGTTGAAGACGTCGTCGGAGGGCTCGGCGAAGCCCCAGTTTACGAAGAGGCGCGCCCAGCCGACGCCGAGGTCCGCCGCCCGTTCCGGGCCCGAGACGGTCTGGTTGGGGGCGGGGACGATGCCCGTCTCAGCCGCCGCGGCCGGAGGCGCTGCAACCCACGTCGCAGCGCCGGCGACGAGGCATGCGAGCAGGCAGGCGAGCGGACCGCGCGCCCGGCGGGAGACGGCACCGGCGAGCGCGCCGGGGATGCGGCTGGCGTGGATCACGCCCTTCCATGATTGCGAACCTGGCGCAGAAGTTGCGCGGCTGCGGGCGGCGACCGCCGCCCGCAGCCGCAGCGGTCATCCGTGGGGAGCCTGCTCGCGGACCTGCTCGGCGTTGCTCTGCGCGGCCTCCCTGACCTGGCCGGCCTGGTCCTGTGCCGATTGCTGCGCGGTCTGCATGACGTCGTCCTTGGCGTTCTGCGCGCTGTCCTGGACCGTCGAAGCGACGTCCTGGGCGACCTGCTTGCCGGCCTGGAGCGCCTCCTGGCCGGTCTGCTTGGCCTGCTCCTTGACCTGGTCGGCGACCGCGCCGATCTTCTCGTCCTCCACCCGCGTGCTCGGGATCAGCATGCCGGCGAGGAAGCCGACGGCGATCGAGCCGATCGCGAGGCCCAGCGGGTTCTCCTGGGCGACGCTCGCGCCGCGACGGGCGGCGTGCTTGACGTCGCCGGTGCTCGGCGTGGCCTCGTTGACGCTGCCGGCGGCTCCCGCGACGCGGTCACGGGCGTCGTCGGCCGCGCCGACGACGCGCTCCTTGACGTTCGACAGCCTGCCGGTCACCTTGTCCTTCGTTCGCGAGGGGACGTCGGCCTTGTAGCCGATCGCCTCCACGGTGTCGCCCATCCGGTCGCGGGTGCTCTCTATCTCGCGGCGGATCGCGTCTGGGTCTTGGCCCATTCGACGTCCTCCTTCAGTGTCTCGACGGTCTGTTCGGGTGCAGGAGGCGTCGCCTCCTGGAGCTTGTCTCGGCCCTGGAGCGCGAGGAATCCGGCGATGGCGCCGTAGAGCGCTGCGACGATGAGCGCCGACAGCCACACGTGGTCGAGCGCGGTCGCCAGCAGCGCGATCAGGCAGGCGGTCAGCGCGCCGAACGCGCCGAGGCCCAACACCGCGCCGCCGCCGATGAAGCCGGCGCCGGCGCCGGCGTGCCTGCCCTTCTGCGCCATCTCGGCCTTCGCGAGGTCGAGCTCCTGCTTGACGAGCGTCGTCGTCTCCTGCGACAGCTGCTTGAGCAGCTCGCCGATCGGCCGGTCTCGCAGGTCGTCCTGTGCGGCCATCTAGAGGGCTCCGGTCCCGGCGGGGTGGCCGGTGGGCGGCGTGCTCGCGGTCGGCTCGCCGTACGTCGTGGTGGCCGGCAGCTGCGGCGGCGTCGTCGGGCGCTCGCCGCCCGCCTGGTAACGCTCGACGCTCGACGCCTTGATGAACCGCGATGCGGCCAGGCCGAGCGCCATCCCGCCGGCGATCACCGCCCACGGACGCTGCCGTGCGAAGCTCTCGGCGTCGCGAAGCATGCGGTCGGCGTCGGCCTCGCTCATGTACGACGCGATGCGCTCGACGCGGTCGGCCGCCTGCTCGGCGAGCTGCGCCGGCTTGTCCTTGCCCTGCTCGCGCAGCTGCTCGGCGACCGTGCGGAGGTCGTCGGCGTGGCCGGAGACCTGCCGGCCCACGTCGGTCGAGCGCTGGTCGACCTGCGTGCGCACCTGCTCGCGCATCTGTCCCGCCGCGTTGCGTGCCTGCTGCTGCGCCTGGCGTGCGGCGTCCTGCGCCATCTGCTGCGCCTGTCCGGCGACGTCCTGCGCCGTGCTCTGCGCCTGCCCGCCGGCATCGCCGTCAGAGGCGCCGGTCTGCTGACCTATGGCCACTGAGGCCTCCTTTCTCGTGTGCGCGGTTTTGCGCGTTGGCGCCGTGTCACCGCCCGGACGCACCGTGAAACGCACAACGCACCTAGCTGGCGCGTCCGCGGTCGCCGCGCCGCCGGCTCAGTCGCGAGCCCGCGCGGTCAGCTCGCGCAAGGCGGCGGTCTGCCGAGCAGCGCGACGATCGCCGTGGCCGCCGCGACGGACAGCCCCGCGATCAGCGCGCGGACGGCGAGCCGCCACGTCGCGGGGCGAGGATCGGGCTTCGCACGGTTCCGTGCCCGCCGTCATCGCCGGCCGCCGACGCGCGCCGTCCTGCTCACCGCCAGTCGGGTCGCGCCGTCGGGCAGCGTGAGGACGACCCGCGCCCGCAGGCGGCGCCGCGTGCGGACGTCGAAGCGCGCGCTCGAGTTGCGATCGAGGCGGGCGCGCCGGACCGGCCACCAGCCGAACCGGTCGGGCAGGTACAGCTGCAGCACGACGTGGGCGCCGCGCGAGGGCGGCGTCACCGTCGCGCGCAGCACGTCGCGGTGGCGCCCGCGCAGCACGCGCAGCGCGATCCGGCGGTCGAGCACGAGCAGCGTCACGGGAGCGCTCGTCGTCGCGCCGGCGACGGCGCGCAGGCGCGCGCTCGCGGTCGGCTGCAGGCGCGCGACGAACGCACCGTCGCCTCCGACCGTCGTCGTCGCGACCTCGGCGAAGCCGGCGCCGGTGTCGGACTCGATCGACACCGGCGTCCCGGCCGGCAGCGCGGAGCGCCCGCTCACCGGATACGGGCGGTTCGGCGACGCCGGCTGCGCGGGCGCCTCGAGCAGCAGCTCGGAGACCGCCACGACGCCGCGGATGAACGGGTGCAGCGTGCAGTGGTAGGGCACCTCGCCGGTCGCGCGGAAGACGTGGGCGAAGGTCTGCGACGTCGCCATGCGCCCCGAGTCGAAGCTGCCGTCGTCGGCGGTGACGGTGTGGGCGCGGGCGCTCTCGTTCGTCCAGGTGACGCCCTCGCCGGCCACGACGTCCAGCCGCGCGGGCGTGACGGCGTCGAAGCCGATCGTCGCGCGGTGCGTGGGGCGCGCCGGCGCGGCCGGGTGCTGCTGCGAGCCGGCCGGCGGCGCCAGGACGGCGAGCGCCACCAGCGCGAGGGCCACGGTGAGGCGTCTCATCGGCGGCGCACCCGGTAGGTCCCGATCATGCCGCGCTCCATGTGCTGTTCGACGTGGCAGTGATACAGCCACGTGCCCGGATCGCGCTCGCGCCAGCGGAACCGGAACGACTCGGCGGGGCCGACCGTGTGCGTGTCGCGGAAGACGCCGCCGGCCTCGCGCCAGCGGTGGCCGTGCACGTGGAACGTGTGGTGCTCGGAGCCCATCGCCATGACGTTCCACTGCACGAGATCGCCGACGCGCGCGCGGAAGACCGGCGTGTTGCCGACGAACGCGCGGCCGCCGATCGTCTGGAAGTCGCCCATCGGCGCAAAGACGACGACGAACTCGCGGTCGGGCAGGGGCTCGTGGCGCCCGCGGATCGAGAGCATCCCGTACATCCCACCGGCGATCGACTCGTGCATCGAGGTCGAGTGGTCGTGGTAGGGCCACGCGCCGACCGATCCGCGCCCGGCCTTCAGCCGGTAGGTCCAACTGCCGCCGGGCGGGACGTTGCCGTCGCGGCCGGAGACGCCTGGCACGTGCGCGCCGTCGGAGCTCGGCTTGTACTCGACGCCGTGGAAGTGCATCGAGTGGCCGTTCATGCGCGTGAAGTCCATGTTGCGGAAGTGCACGACGATCCTGTCGCCGACGCGCGCGCGGATGAGCGGCCCGGGGATGAGGTTGTGGTTCCCGGACACGGGCGTGTTGACGAGCGGGCGTCGCCAGTGCCGCGTGTACCGGCGGTAGACGGTCGTGTTGAGCACCGTCTGCGCCGGGTCGAGGGGCGTGCCGGTGATGTGGTCGCGCCCGTTGGGCGCCATGTTCCACGTCACCGGCGTGGCGGCGATCCAGACCTCGCGGGTGGCGGCCCCCGCCGCCGGCGCGGCGGCAAGCGCCGCGCCGGCGAGCAGGACGGCCGCAGCTACGGCAAAGCGTGCTGTCACTGCGCCGTGACCGTCGCGTCCATGAACGGGTGGATCAGACAGAAGAACCGGTACGTCCCGGCCGCCGCGAACGTCACCGCGCTGACGCCCGGGGGCGGGGTAGCGGCGTGCGCGTCCATGACCCCCGAGTTCCAGAACCCGTTGCCGTGCAGCTGCGGCGACAGCGCCGCGGTCGACGGTGGCCGCTCGCTCGGGTACGTCGCCCGCGGGTCGAACTTCGGGCTCTGGAAGCTGGCGGCGATCGTGCCGAGGTACGACCTCGGCTCGGTCATCGGATTGCCGGGGCCGGTCGTGGCGGTGTGGTCCTCGGTCGAGCCCACCGGCATCGCGAACCGCACCGTCGTGCCGACAGGCACCGTCAGCCTCTCGGGCAGGAAGTCCATGAGCTCGACGCCCCCGCGACCCGCGGCGCCGACGCTGACGACGTTCGCCGGGGGCCGGATCGCGGCCAGCCTGACGGCTGTCCTGCGCGCCGCGGCGACCTGCGCCCTCACGCGTGCGGCGACGGCCCGCCGCGAGTGCGCGCTAGCCCTCCTGCCGACGACCCTCACGCTGCCGCGCATGCCGGGGTGGACGTCGCAGATGTACGTGAAGCGCCCCGTGCGCGTGAAGCGGACGTTCATCGGCCTGGGCCGGTTGGCCAGCGGCAGGCCGCTCTGGATCCGTTGCGAGCGAAGCGTGAGCGTCTTGCCGAAGTTGGACCGCAGCAGCGCCGGGTTGAGTCCCAGCTCGTCGAGGCCGTTGAACCAGAACGGCGCCCCCGCGGCGTCGGTGACGCCTGCGACCTTGGATCCCAGCGGAGCGATCACCGGCTGGCGCCCCCCTCCGCGCGGGAAGTGCGCCGTGTGAAAGCCGACCGGCGCGAAAGCCACGGTGTCCCCCGTGCGAACCGTGATCGAGCTGGGAAAGAAGGCGTTGACCTCCGTCTTGAGGCGCTGCAAGCCCCGCTGGCTCTCCGGCGGCGCGCCCATGAAGACGGTCCTCTTCGCTGCCTGCGCGCCGGTCGGCGCCGCGAGCGCCAGGCCCGCGGCCATCAGCATCGTCCATGTCGTACGTCGTGACAACTCCGCTCCTTCGATTTCGGCCCGGCCCGATCCGGGCGACGGCATAACGTAGCCATACGACTGCCGGAAAGGGGAAAAATGCTCGCCGCGCCGCGCCGCGCCGCGCCTCGCCGAAGGTCGCGGTCAGCGCAGTAGATTTGCCGCCATGCCCTACGCGAGCCTGCGCTGCGAGGTCGTCGACTCGGTCGCGACGATCGCGCTCGACGCGCCAGGGACGCGCAACGCCCTCTCCGACGCCGTCCTCGACGACCTGCTCGCGGCGTTCGCCGACGCCCGCGACGACGCCGGCGTGCGCTGCGTCGTGCTCGCCTCGACGCACGAGCGGGTCTTCTCGGCCGGCGGAGACCTCGCCGGCTTCACGGCCGACGTCCCGCTCGTCGACCGTCACGCGGCCAACGACCGCTTTCCGCGCCTGTTCGAGCTCATCGGACGGCTCGGCAAGCCGGTCGTCTGCGCCGTCGGCGGGCACGCGCTCGGGGGGGCGGTCGGACTCGCGCTCGCGTGCGACCTCGTCGTCGCCAGCGAGGCGGCGACGTTCGGGACGCCGGAGATCGGCGTCGGCCTCTTCCCGTTCATGATCGCGGCCCTCGTGGCCCGCAACGTGCCGCGCAAGCCGATGAGCCAGCTGCTGCTGCTCGGCGAGCCCATCGACGCGCACGAGGCCCACCGGATCGGCGTCGTCAACAGGGTCGTCGCGCCCGACGCCCTCGACGCGGCCGTCGACGAGTGGGCGCAGGCGCTGGCGGGCAGGTCGCCGCTGCTTCTGCGGCTCGGCAAGGACGCGCTGTACGCGCAGCAGGACATGGGCTTCGTCGAGGCCCTCGCCCACGGGCGCGCCCAGCTGTCGCTCGCGCTCTCCAGCGATGACGCCCGCGAAGGGGCGGCCGCCTTCCTCGAGCGACGCGAGCCGCGGTGGACCGGCAGCTAGTCGGGCTGCTGTGCCGCACCTCCGACCGGGGGCCCGAGGCGGCGGCGGGCACCCGCGAGCTGGCCGAGCTGCTCGGCGCGCGGATCGTCGGCGCGCCCGGCGAGCCGGCCCGCACGACGTGGGAGCAGGACCTGCGCGACTCGCGCGGCTGCCTGCTCGAGGCCGGCGGCCAGGTCGACGACGCGCTCGACGCCGGCCGCGTGCCGGTGCTGCTGGCCGGCGAGTGCTCTGTGTCGGTCGCGACGCTGCCGGTCGTCGCGCGCCACCGCCCCGCCGCGCGCGTGCTGTGGCTCGACGCGCACGGCGACTTCAACACGCCGGCGACGACCGCCTCCGGCTACCTCGGCGGCATGTGCCTGGCCGGCGCGTGCGGGCTGTGGGACACCGGCTTCGGCACGGGACCCGAGCCCGCGACGGTCGTCATGCACGGCGTCCGTGAGCTCGAGGGCGGCGAGCGCGTCGCACTCGACCTCAGCGGCGTGCACCGCGTCGAGGACCCCGCGCAGCTGGCGGGCCTCGAGCTCTTCGTCCACGTCGACCTCGACGTCCTCGACCCGCTCGTGCTGCCGGCGAGCTTCCCGGTGGCGGGCGGGCTGTCGCCGCACGGCCTGCGCGACTTCCTCGCGCGCGCGACGGCGGTCGCGACGCTCGTCGGCGCCGAGGTCACGTCGGCGGCGCCGGGCCACGGCGCGCTCGCAGCCGAGGCGATCGCGCCGCTGCTCGGCTAGCCGGCTCGGAATCCTCGGCCGCGCGCGAGTTCATCGGGCGGCCGAGCGCCTCGGCGATGACGTTGAGCTTCTGCTGCGCGGCCTCGTCGCTGCGGCGAGCGGCGTTCTCGAGCAGCGCGAGCAGCGCAGCGCGACGACGCTCGCGACGGTGTGGGTCGCGACCTCCCAGGCCTTCAGGGCCGCCCACAGCGGCATGCTCGCGAACCAGATGGCCACGGCGGTCGCGCACAGGATGAACAACGGCGAGCGGCTGACCCGCGGGTGGGAGGCCTCGACGAAGCGATCGAACGGCGATCGGTCGCCGCCCTCGACGCGGGCGTCGGCGGCGGGGCGATGCTCCTCGGCGATGCTCATCGGCGGCAGCCTCTGCGAGCGCTCGGCGGGAGC